>ERZ1026852.347-NODE-347-length-30259-cov-14.045822_pt1 | contig 30259 bp, 61 predicted proteins | sample MGYA00380156_ERZ1026852 | MGnify/ENA primary metagenome ERZ1026852 (study PRJEB33269, sample SAMEA4719792) | human gut metagenome | biome: human-associated habitat; feature: organic feature; material: feces | place: Cameroon | collected 2013-10 ...
ACAAAAATCTTTCAATTAAGAATATGCTCTATTCTTTTTAACCACAAAAAACATGATCATTTTCAGTTATACGGAACCTTTTATACGAGAAATCATTTTTATCTTTCGATGTTTTCAAAAACCACCAAAATATATGTTTAGGTCCTGATATTGCAATGCGGGGAAGATTATCTTTTGCCCATATAACAAGTTCAATACGTTCAAGAAACCATTTGTTGAACCAACTACCAAACGTCAACACGTAAAAGTTAATGCGTTCATTTTTGGTGTGGCTACAATAGCCTAATTTTCCAACCATAAAACTATAGTTTGTTATATGCCGAACAAACAAATACTCTTTAATCTTTTTAAGAAATGTAATTTTCATAATTTATAAGCGATTATTTTAATCAAAGCTAAATAGATATTCAGCCCACAACTCAATGAACTGTTGTCCAAAATATTCTGCCTTTTCTTCAGTTTCCTGACACAAACGGAACCCAAAGTACGTAGCTACAAATGAGGGGTTAGATCTCGTATCCAGACAACCGAACTTCCCACTTGAAGTAGTTATAAGAGTATCTCTCTGGTTTTCATTAAGGGTGATAAGGGTATCATTAGTCAGGAGAGTAAAACACGGATAGTGTAACTCTGCTATTCCATATGCATGCGGTTTAGGCTCCCATTTACGTCCCCAAAGAGCACGACTGATGATCTCAAGTTTCATAAGGGCTAGTGTATGCTTTGGCAGTTTCATTATATAACCATATTGCCTCTGTGCTTCTGAATATTGACATATGGTTCTGTCGGCATTTTTGGCAAGGTCGGAGTAAATTGGCGCCAAATTAAGAGCTTCACAAGCATCTTCATATGTTTTGATCGTTTTGTAGTTATCTATAGTGGGCTTCATCTTTTTCTTTTGTTGTCCAAAAAGAGCAGTAAGTACCTGTTTAGTTTCCTCGCTCTTAGCCGCGCTAAAAGCTGCCTGTACTTCTTTTTCTGTTATATTAATTGCTTTCATATTTTATATTTTTCATATTGCAAATATATCAAAGATTTCAGAAATAATAAAATTTCCGTTTGCCAAAACTAACGTGTAGACAAGAGTTGCCCTTCAGTGTTGATGTAAATCCTCTTACCGTTTAGATTAACCTCGGCAAACCCCCCATTAAAAAAACCCACATAATCAAACCACTGCCGAGACAAAAGCTTCCCCTCGGTATTAATAAAATTATACTTACCGTTTAGATTAACCTCGGCAAATCCCTCCCTAAAACCCCACGCGGCATCAAACCACCTATCAGACAAAAATTGCCCCTCGGTATTGATGAAATTCATCTTGCCGTTTAAACTAACCTCGGCAAATCCATCCTCGATTGCTCCCATCCAATCAAGCCACTGCCGAGACAAAAGCTTCCCCTCGGTGTTGATGAAATTGCACTTCCCGTTTAGTTTAACTGCTGCGAATCCCTCCTTAAAATCTCCCATCCAATCAAACTTCAATCTGAAGTTAAACGTAGAGTCAATCTTAGCGTAGAAGTCAACAGCGCCCTTGGACAATCCAATTTTATTTAATTGTATAGGTCCTTTATTAGAATTCATAAACTGCCCTGTTTCAAAATGAAACTGAAACTTCACATTGTCAGACTTGCGGATATTGATATAAAGAGGTCCCTGTGCACTATATATGTTGTAATAATAGTCATCATCAAACGCGATGCTCCAGTTAGAACCCTTTCCAACTTGTTTTGCTGCAGCATGACTGTGTGGTACATACACCACCCACTCATTGTCCTCATACACCTTTTCAAGGTCCGCATTAACCTTGGACTGCTTTCTGACAGCCTTGAAGTCATCGGGCAAGCGCTTCACCCACTCAATCAGTTTTGACAGGGATTTACATCTCTTAATGTTAAAGAGATGCGACTTGTTCTTGCTGTATATAGCCTGTGCCTCCGTCAGTTCAGGATTGTTTTCAACTTTGGCTTTTTCAAATGTATCTTTCATGGCCGGCAAAAATTTTCCTTTAATCCGTCGTTTCTTCTTTATATTCATCAGTCGTGCCCAATAATTTCCATGTGTGCTCATTCAATGGAATGCACTGTTCATACGGAGCATATCTACACATATATGGGTAAAAGGAATCTTCTCTGTTGTAAGAATCAAAACAATCAAAGCTCCACGATGTATCAGAATCTCTTGCCAAAACACGGTCCCCCTCTTTAAAAGAGTATAGTTTCTTCTCTGGTGCAAAAAACAAATCCGAATCATCTTCTGTATTACGATAACATTTACCATTAATAGTATAGCATACAATCTCTTCTGTTGAGTTACTATCAATAAGTGCTAATATAGGATATTCATGTTTTCTATCTGTACATAATATTCTTACTTTGTGTCCGTCTCTTGTAACAACCTTTTGATTAGGATTCTTCAGGTATTCTTCTAAGTTAAATTGTCTCATGTTTGTTTCTCTTTTTTGCAAATATATAAAAAATCTCGGAAACCGCAAAATTTCCGAGATTGATCAGTCAGTTATTTCTTTTTTATAGTCATTTTCTTGACTACCTTTTCTTGACTTTCAGTTTGACTAACGGTATTGCCTCGAACTTAATCTCAGCACCGTCATCCTTCGCATCTTCGCCATCCATTTCGACAGACAAAGACATTACCGAATTTTGCTTTTTCTAAAAATATCTTTCATGATTCAACTCTACAAAGTTTTAGAAATGTTTCAAATTCATCAATATAGGCAATGTCCATAGAACCGCGAGTATTGTCATCCTTATTTATGATTGCGTACCAAACATATGGAGATGGTACATTGTCATAATTGCGCCATACTGTTACCTGATTATTTGGACCGGCAAAATATTCTTCATTCACTAAATCATTAAAATCTTTCGTGAACCCTTTACCAAGCAGATATTCTTCAGTCATCAACTGTCGTTCGGGAGTTCCCTTGCGCCAAATCGCAACCTCTCCAAAGGCATCTGTTCCGTCTAAATTATATCTCCACAACCTTTGTTTTGTGCCCTTATCACCTTCTAATAATCTGGCTTCAAGTTCATCGAACATGACGAATCTCATTTCTCTGCCGTCTGCATCAACAAATATATCGCCAAACTTAGCATCTTCAAATATATTTTTCATAAATTTATTCTTTTTCTTCAAAATAAACAATTTTGTATTCAAAGTCTCTCGTCATTGTGACTTTTCCGATAATTCGCTTCTCATCATCACCGTCGACACTTGTACCATCTAAATTATAGGTACATAACTGAGCCTTTCCCTTGGAATCTTCTCCTTTAGCAAGAATTGCCTTATCATTCTTGGTGCAGGCGTATAACAATACCGCGCCATCTTTGCGAATAAACTCGTTCGCAAGAAACGCTCTTTTAAATATATTTTCCATAAAACTAATTTTTCTCCTCGAAATAAACAATCTCTTATTCGGATGCTTCCTTGCAGACACGTTCAATAAATTTTTCGACTTCTTTCAATATTTCAGCATCATTATCAACTTGTTTCCAACTCAACCATATATTGTCCAAATAAACAACTTGGCTGCCGGGTCTATATCTCGCAAAAACATCATAGGTTATATATTCTCTATCTATGCAGTAACTGTTAGGCAGCATGCTGACATTACAATCATAATACTCCTTGTTGAATTGTTTGTTATACGCTATTGCTGTTTGGATAATTAGTGGGAGCCTAACAAGTCTTTCTCTTATAAGGTGGATACAATCCTCAATTGTCATTTTTCCTCCGCACTCAACCGATGTATTATTATTTTTCTCCATAGTCAACTCCACATAATTTTAAGAAAGTTTCAAATTCATCAACATATTCGAAATCAAGAGTTCCTATCGAGTCAAAAGAATTATTATCCACATGCACATACCAATTACAAGACCGTCCATTAGTTACTCCGGATCCATGGCGAACTATTATCTGTTTGTTCGGACTTACGTATTCGGTATAACCCATTTTAGTGTATTGACAACTTGTAAACCCTTTATCAAGCAAATATTTCTCAGTCATGAGAATGTGCTCATTCAAGTTCGGCAAGCCTTTAGTCAAATCAATATATGATTTCGTACCAATTGCCTCAACTATATAATTGAACACCTGCTCACAATCTTCTTTTGAATCAAATGATTCTATTGTGAATTGATATCCTTCGCAATCACGGAAATTAATTGCCCATTCAATATTGCCTTTAGGATATACTTTTGTTGATACTATGCTAATATCCGAAATCCTATCAGAATTAACCGCACAATTTTCCTTATATTTTATTCTTTCCTTATATTTTATCCACGCCATAAATAGTATTCCTCCATCGGTATTATTTTGCCACAAAAGCCACAAAGTTGCCCGTCAGTATTAATAACATTATCCTGTCCGTTTAGCCCAACCTTTGCGAATCCCTCTTCAAAATTCGACGCCCAATCAAACCACTCCTTAGACAAGAATTGTCCCTCGGTATTAATGAAGTTCCTCTTATTGTTTAGTTGAACTACTGCAAATCCATCATTAAAGTCCTGCGTAGCATTAAACCACTGCTGAGATAAGAGTTTCCCCTCAGTATTGATGAAGTTCCACTCCCCGTTTAGTCGAACCCTGGCAAATCCCTCAGTAAAATTCCACGCCCAACTAAACCACTGCGTAGACAAGATTTGCCCCTCGGTATTAATGAAGTTCGCCTTGCCGTCTAGTTTAACTACTGCGAATCCATCATTAAAACCATCCACCCAATCAAACTTCAATTTAAATTTAAATGTAGTGTCAATCTTGGTGTAGAAGCCAACAATCCCCTCGGACAGCCCAATTTCATTTAATCTTACAGATGTATCATTAGCGCTCATAAACTGTCCTGTTTCCAAATGGAACTGAAACTTCGCGCCGTCGGACTTGCGAATATTGATATAAAGTGGCCCCTGTTTGCTATACATATTGTAATAATAGTCGTTTTCGGAAGCCGTACACCATCGGGTGCCCTCGCCTCCTCGCCTTGCCGCTGCATGGCTGTGTGGCACGTACACGATCCACTCATTGTCCTCATACACCTTTTCAAGGTTTTCCTTAGCATCGGACTGTTTCCGAACAGGCTTAAAGTCGTCGGACAAGTCCTTCACCCACTCAATAAGCTCGGATAATGACTTGCAGTCCTTAATCTGTGGCAACTGAGTCTTGTTCTTATCATAGGTAACCAATGCTGTCTTCAACTCCGGGATATCTCCCAATTTGATGCTGCCGTTGGCATACATGTTGCCAATCCATACGCCGTATCTACCTATATATGAGCCTCTATCTGTTTGCTTAAAAGTAGGATCGCTCATGAGAAGTGTCTTTAATGTGTAGTCTTCAATGGCGGGATAATTCCTGCAAAAAGAATTTATTATCTTATAAAGTTCCATGCTGTGTTTCTTTATTTTAAGATTAAAATTAATAATTTTCTTCATCGAAAACTACTTTCTTGTTTCGTCTTCTCTGAGCCGCATCGTAAAAGAATATCCTCTTGAGCCTATCTAATCCTTGTTTTAGTGCACTTGCGCAAAAAGAATTTTTTGCCTTTTTTTGTTTATTAACGCTTGTCATAATTATTTACCATTTAATCTTTATGGTTTTCAAATAATCCCCGTTGCCACCATATTCTTCGGCTTTTTTAAGGGCTTCTTTTTTAGTCTTATATGCCCTATATGAAATGTAGGGTGATTCTTTCCCGTCCTCTTCATAGATATTAATCCATCCTTCATTGGAGGCAAGAGATTCTTCCTTTTGAGAAAGAGAGTCTATTGTGTATCGGATGGGGTTACCATTGCATTGCCGTATATTAGTTGCCTCTAATGCACAATTATTGCATAAATCAAGACTTTCTACAGAAGTGACAGGCACTTTACCTTTTGTGGAATCAATTATTTTATAAACAAGAATTTTAACTGGTCGTGCATATTCGGCTCCGCAGATGTCGCATACGCATTTAGTGACTGTCGCCATATTCTATCCCTCCATTAGTTTACAACCCCATCTGTCTGCAATCTTATCCCTCCATTCAAGTGCATCAGCCTTGGTCTCGAAAATTGTACCGACCACACGCTCCAGCCATTCCTCAGTATTGCAGAACGGGCAAGGCTCATCTCCTCCGATTGTGAAATTTCCGTCCTCCACAGAATCCAAATCGTATAAATAACCATTGATGCAATGTGCATCAGGGTATGTCGCTCCAAAGTATGGAAATTCGTTTCTACATCCTTTTGTCATATTATTCCCCCATTATATCCTTTAAAAACTTTGGCTCTGCATCATCGTCCGAACCATATCCTTCCATTTCGCAAAGTTCACTCTTTGAAAGGTATTCGTCAAACCATTTCCCTGCATCCAATATTGCCCGCTTATATCCTGCTTCAAAAGACACAAGCGAAAGCGACTCGTCTTCATAGTTCCTTATGGTCAGTTTGTCACGATGCTTGTCGACCCAATTTATCCATTTCATGTTTGGCTTTCCATTCACCATATTCAATCCTCCATCATCATTTTTCTGAACTCTTCTTCATTGATACCGCCTTGGAGCACCATCAGACCATTAGTACCTAATACAGTAACTTGTAATTTCTTGGCTAAATACCGCCACGCCCTCTCAACAAGAATCTTTCTCTCGTCCTCTGCGCCCCTCTTGTATCCAAGAGTAGCGATAAGGCTTGGCGTAATTGAGGATTTGAATGCATCCTCCCAACCGTATATTTCTGTTGAATATTCGTTTGCCCTCTCATTTATTGTCATATTGTTCCTCCATTATTTTTATTTCCGTATCAATCGTCCCATTCGACATAATCGTACTTTCCAAAATCGATCATTTTCTTGAACATCCATTCTGCCCCTGCCTTGAAGCCCTCATATTTGCCGTCCATCCTTGCGGTGGTGACCATATCTTGTGAAGACGGCATATTGTAACCCGCAAAGTCTCTTGCCCTCTTCTCTATTGCCTTATCTCCTTCTCCCATATCTTAGCCACTGTTTATAGATAGTCATTGGAGTCAATGCTCTCAGGCGCAAATACGGCACACATATGTCCGTCATCGTAACACCTGAAGATGAACCTCCCACATTCTATATAAAGAGGAAAACTCCTCTTATCGTCCTCGTCCAACGCCATATCCTTAAGGTGCAGAAGTTCCTTTATTACGAAACCCCTTATCTCCTCGGCCGAAGGCACCTTATGATCTTCTGCCTTTCCCCACCAGTAATCCATCTTCTCCATGATATCATGCACTTCATCAAATGCAAATTCCCTCATTATACAAGCAATGGATTTGTTGATTCGTTCCTGTATTCCTTTCATAATATTTGATTTTTTATAAAATTCCCAAGCCGTGTAACTGCTTAGCCTCCTCAGGCTCAAAAATGTTTTCCCATGGGTATTTTGCCTTATCACATACTTTAGGCTCAATATCAATATTCAAAAAACGTATACTATTATATGCGCAATAAAAAGTACCTACCCATCCATTTTTTTCTCCCCATACGCTGCCGATATCCACAGGCAAACCACTTTTGGATTGTATCCTCACACAGTTCCCCGCAGCCAACATTTCCAATATTTTTCTCAGGTAGTCCTGTTCCTTTCCTTTTTTTTCTCCAACAGCAAACCATGCAGATGCCCAACGGCGAATCGTGCCACAATCTTCCTGTGGCTCTCTCTTAATATATTCTATCAATCTTCCCTTTCCCATGCTGCAAATATATTAAAAAAAATTAAGATACAAAAAAATCTTCATAGCAATAGTGCCATAAAGATCATAAACTCGGACGACTATTATCCGTCATAATGAAATGCCTCGCTGTCATTCATGAAGAAATGGATTCCATGCGTGCATTCGTTCCACCGGTTCTCGTCAAAAGAATCAGGGTAGACCATTTTCCCCACTGTATACTTGCATGCGTAGTATGCACTGACCACCTCTGAAACTTTTTCTCCCGTGTAGATATTGGTTATGGACAGAACCTTTGCCTTGTCGCAGCGGCATTTGGAACCCAGGGCGGAACTTCTCTTTGCATCTTTCGGTATCTCCAATTCGACAAGAAAGCTCGTTTCGAAATCGAAATCAGTAAACACCTTCTTCCATCCGATAAAGGAGCCTGTTTCGGGGCAATCTAACGGAACTGCGGGATTGACCATATTGCCTGAAAAATTTGTATTATCTACGCACATGTAGTCAGTGTCACAATTAGTGAATGACGTATCGGTAAATTTAGCAAAGGCAAAATTGGCACAGTGGCAAGAACACATGATAAAAGCAGTGTTGACAAATTCACTCTCTGATACATCCGCATATTCAAGGTAGCAATCTTCAAATGTACAGTTTTGAAAAACTGCATACTTCATATTTGTTCTATATAATGTACAGTTTTTGAAAGTGCAGTTTTTGAAAGTGCGTCCCGAAACGCTATGCCTGCTCAAATCGAGCCTATCTATGACAAGATCCGAGATCTGTTGTTCGATATAGGTTATGCCGCATTCTGTAGAAAGAACAAAATCCTCTACTGTGTCAGGAGAATTGTAGTTTTCGTTTTGTATTGCCGACATGATTGACTCAACAAGGTCTACGGTTGGCGTATCTCCAGAGCGCTGTCCAAGATGCCGGGCAGTCTCCCGACATATTCCGATAATTCTTTTTTGCTCATCTATAGCCCCTGCTAAATAGTCTAACACTGTTCTTTTATTATCTTTTGCAGTAATTTTGCCACAATGTTCTAAATGGTACGCATAATTTCGCGCCTTATTGAAAATATTAGCCATGCTATTCCTTTTCTGATGGTTTATTACTCTTATCTTGTTCCTGTATTTCCTTCAGGCGTCCCAACACCATACTGACGGTTTCTGACAAGGAGTGTGACGTTTTGAACCAGTCGTTTGGAAACTTTGACATTACCTCTTCCGCCGTCTTATGGACATCTCCCAACTCTGCAAACGTGAAATCCTTGAGATCTGATATTTTGTCAATCCCATATTCCGCCTTAAGATGGTTTCCGTTGACAATCTCCTTGCCGTAAGGCCTTTTCAGAACAACCCATATGCCCTCTGTGAGCCATGTATTCTGCGATGAGAAATAATATCCAACAGGCTCATAACGTCTGCCGACCTTGATGTAGATATTGCTGTCTTCCTTTTCCATAATTTATAATTCGTTTCTAACTTCAAATTTTTCTCCGTCGGGAGCAATAACTGTTACAATGCAGCCTATGGTCGTCGGATAAAACTGATACGTAAATCCATCGTCAATCGTCCCCATGTATTGCCCCCTGTTCCACTTTTTGCTAATCCAACTTCTCCGCCATACCATGACCGAGGCCATCTCTTCGCTTGTCAAGAAAAAGCCCCTGCCTACTTGCTCCTTAAGTTTCTCGTTCTCAGCCTTAAGCCTCATGATTTCTGCATTTACATATGCCTCCTTTCGTGATTCACGGAGCTCCTCTTGCACTTTTTCATAATCATTAGCCAAATGCTCTACGGATTCTTTGAGTTCATCCACAAGCTGTAGAGGGTTCTTATTAACGAATATAAACTTTTCTTTTGCCTTTGTTACGCTCTTCCCTTCCCCCATAATTATTTTCCGTTTAATTTGTCAAGGATGTAATTTATAAATTCGTCCTGCATTTTGGCTGCTAATTCTGCAGGTAGATTCAAGCCTCCACAACCAATGAGATGGCCCCAACCTCTGACCATAAACTGACGTTCTCCTTTATAGGTGATTACGCATGGCTCATCAGAAAGTTTCCATTCGGGCTCAAAATCTGACGAACAATCTCCATTAATGACATCAATTATGTGCTTTATTCTCTCCGGTTCTCCGGATAGATAATTTCCCTTCTCATCATACTTGAGCTCAAAGCAACTCAATGCCATGCTTCCATCTGCATCCCAAGCATAAACGCAATAGTCGTCCAAATGCAGCGGCAACCTGTAACATTCCGTCCAATCTTTCGGAACAAAATTCGGATACTGGTTCTTTTCAAAATCCTCAGCCTCAGGCTGCTTATCTGCATTGTCTGCATTGTGGACATCATAGGTAGTCCATATATATTGTGCAAACCCGAAGTGTTCATAACATTCATGACACACTACTTTCCCATCAGGAGAAAGTTTTCCATCTCTACTGTCAAATGACTTACCGCATAATGGGCAAATCACTCTGTATTTTAGTTTTTTACTCATATTTTATATCTTTCTATCTGCAAATGTAATGAAAATGTTTGATATCACCAAATTCCGATACAGAACAATACTTTTTTATTAATGTCAGATTGTCTCCATGTCGTCTTTCGGAATATTGTTCATATAGTAACTCTCTAAAAGTGACCTGTATATGACATTCTCCACCTCTTCCTTTGTCCTGTATACGGGATCACCGGGAATAGCGTCAAGGAATCTGTTGCCCACCGTGATTCCGTTTTCCTTGAAGAACAATGATGAGGTAACATATTTCTCCTGTTTTGGAACTGTGCCGAGTATCTTGTCGGATCCTACTCTCCAATAATGGAGGTAAAGCATGTCATTTTCCTCACGCGATCTTCTTTCATAAGTGACTGATGAAATTGTCGGAAGGAAGGGCATCTTGAATACATTGATTACATCTTTGTATATCTTATGATTCAATGCGTCCTTGTCTGTACGGTAAAGAGGAAACTCCATATCATAGCCGTGACTATTTCCGCGCTCCTCGAATAAGATAGTTACTCCTGAACCATTGCTGCTAAATACGATTCTGATATAAACAGTCCTTTGATTAAATTCCTTGGCTTCGCTTTTAGTTGCAGCGCTGATGATAGCATTGCCATGGATCAAGAAGATGGAACTAAATGAAAGCTTGATAGGTATTATCTGAAACTTGTCAACAATATAGAACACATCATCCTCCTTGACGTAAGGTGCATACACCGGGAGACTTCCACCACCAAGAGACTTTAGACTTGGTTTCAATAAACTCGGCTGCGGGGTCACGTCATGGAAGCAATGCTTGATGAGGTATTGATTTTTGATGTGTTTTAATTTTTCAAACATAATTAATTTCTCTTTTTTTGCAAATATATTGTTTTTTCTGAAAACAAAAAAATACCCATTGTTAATTATTGCAGATAAGAAGGGTTATTTTCTCTCTCGATTTCCAAATCAATTTCCGCGATGCAGTCTCTCATGGAATAGGAATGCCCAAACGCAGAACCGTCATCATCAGTACATTCCCAGCAGACTCTCTGCTCAGGAGGATAATATCCTATGCAGTCAATATTAAAACCACGATATTCGTAGTGTCCTTTTGATATCTTTTTGAGTTTATATTTTTTTGGCATGATTTATTATTTCAGTTTAAACTCTCGCACATTGAGAATCACAGATACTGGAAGCTCATTATATGTATACATAGCATTTGGCATGTTTGGATCATAATAAAACTTGACCTCTTCCGGGATTTCAGTCGTGTCAATATAAAACAATGAATAATTACCATTATTTCTTTTATCGGAATTTGCTTCGCACAATGCCCTTCCAATATCTGATAGTTCTTGATTGGTACAGCTTCCGCACATAAAATAAACTCTCGGGGGATAAGAGAATAAGTTATTACCTGATGACGGAATAAAGCCATTTTTTAAAATGAATGCCTTATTGTATGATGGTGACCAATGATATGCAATATTGTTTTTGCGAATTTCATCGGTTTTATCTTCTTGATGAATAGGCTCAAACTGAAGTATTTTCCACTTCATCCCGTCAATATTCTCCGCACGATTGAACCCCAAAAAATAACCTGCGTTGGCAAAGTCGGATTCTATCAAATAACTGTTTTCCCCAATATCCGCTACTGCTATGATTATCGGTACGTTGTTTTCTGCGATTCTCTTCTTTATCTGCCATCGCTTGTTCAACCCATATTTGACAGTCATTTCAAGGACAACTCTATCTGCCTGTGCGGTCTTTTTCGCACTTGCATATGTTAGCCCTTCTGCAAGTTTTGAAATAGGAGACCCAAAGCCGTCAGCAAGACGTTCCAAACGATAGTCTACATATTGTTTTTTCAGTTCCTCGATTGGAACTTTTTTCAAATCGATACTATCCAAATAACTTATTCTGTCTTTTGGCTTGAAAATATCTTCCAAAGCCTCATGGATAGCTTCTCTTATCATTTTGCGTATTTTATTCTCTTCCGCCATAATATATCGTGTCTTTTGGTTCTTCCACAACCATTGAGTCCTCATTTTCCATAATGGTTTTTTGCCTCTTGTTGTATTCCGCGGTCTGTCCAAACGAAGATATAACCAAAAGAGTAAGAAATATTGTTGACAGCAGCCATAAAACCACCATCTTGTTTTCCATATCCTCATCCTCAGATGGCTCTCCATACAATACCTTTTTAAGAATTACGCAGATAAGATACAGTGCCAACATGATGGCTAACAGAATAGCTGCACCATTCAGAAGAATCTCTGCCATATCTCTAAAATTTTCAATTCCACCAACTTCTCATGTTATATTGCCTGATCATGCAATACAGGTTCCACGCCTTTCCAATACGAATATCATCTTCTATTATATAACGATAATCTTCATTCTCCAGCCATTCGGAAAACCGTCCGCATCTAATAAATCTCTTCCAATTTTTTGTATTGACCCTCTTAAGTTTGATTTTTTGCCACTTTTCGTTGTATGTAAAAGACGCATCATCCCCATTGATGATATCTATCAACCTACTACAGATTCTGACATCTCGCGCTACAGCCCAATCATTAACTGTAATATGGGATGTTGCATAATATTTTGCCATATCTTCCAACTTGGCTTTTTCCATATACAGCATGTATGCATAATCCCAATCTTGATCTTTCCATCCAAGCTTTATGAAATGCCAAATTTTACGGGATCGGTATCCGATGTTGGTAATCCGCATCCAATTACGCCTGAAAAATGCCGAAATATATATTTTCCATATACGTTTGGCCGAATAAATAATGTCCTTTCCCTTGTCCATAATTCTATAACGTTTTATTGTTTAGCCTATTGAGAATGTAAAGTATAAATCCCGCGATCACTTTTACGCATATTCTAATTCCGCATTCTCTAGTTTTTCTCTCAATTGATAGCACCGGCTGAGTTCCTCCTGTGCTTTTTCTATGCCTACAGTTAAGGACTCCTTCATATCACTAATTGCTTCGTATATGGTTCTTCCTATACAAAACTCTCCGTGTCTGTGATTTTCGTCAAAAAAGGAATATACATGATGTAATAAGTCCTCAGCATCCGATCCGGTATAATCTTCTATCACGACTTCTCCATTATCGTGATATATTATGACTCTAAAATATATTTCCAACATGGCATAAGTTTATTTGAAAAGTACCTTTGAAAAAGATTTGTCGCGTCTCGCCCATTCTTTTAATTTCAACAGATGCTGAAAACTGTGGACATCGGGGACAGTGCAAATCTCGTTGCAATCCCACAAATCTTCCACCGTATTGTATGCGGAATAATAACCGTCCGCATCTTTGGCAATGACGAAATCAATTTGCGGATGCCTCCACACCGAATATGGGTTTGGCAGACCTTCCCTCATGGATGTCTCTACAAAACCATTCACTTTAAGAATATCGTCCGTCATCGAAATTGGGACCAATTTCTTGTATGGAATAACTTTCGTATCATTGTTTCCAATAATACCTGTTTTCAATATTTCTTCTACACGTATAGAATTCTTTCGATAATTTACCAAATCCCCTACCATTAACTCTTCTGCTATCATTTTCCGTTTGCCTCCTTTAGTTTACTGTTAATAGCATATATTGACGCATTCCATTTTTTGATAGCGTCCGATGCCCTGTTTACATTTCGTTCAAGTTCCGTTCTTATTGCTGTAAGAGCCTCTTCCTCAGTATCGCCGATGGCAGTCAATCCGACATCGCCATTGAAGTCTCCAAACACTTGGACCTTACGTTTTATTGTATCACTAATGTCAACTCCGTCAAATTCGGTAGTCTTGATTGAATTATCTTTGTACAGAAATACCCTGTACGCTTTCGTTTCAGTATTCGTTCCATTCAATTGATTAATTATGTAATTTATGAAGCCGTTCTGCATATCAGATGCCAACTTCACGGGCAGATTTAAACCGCCACAGCCAATGAGATACCACCATCCGCGGACCGAGAATTGAAACTCGCCTTTATAGGTGATTCTGCACGGCACATCATCAGAAAGTTTCCACTCAGGTTCAAAATCGGATAAACAAACACCATTAATGATATCAATTATATGTTTCGATCTTTCCATTTCTCTCGGAGAAACAACATTTTTGTGATAGAAAAATTCCAATACACGACCATTATCTATGCCAAATGCAAAAACGCCATAGTCGCTCAAATGTAATGGCAACTTGTAGCATTCCGTCCAATCCTTAGGTACAAATTCCGTGTACTGTTTATTTTTAGATTTCTCAACTTTAGGCTGCTTATCTGCCTTGTCTGCATTGCGGGTATCAAAACATTCACGGCACACTACTTTTCCATCAGGAATACGTTTACCATTTCTGCTGTCAAATACCTTTCCACATATCGGACAAATCATCCTGTATTTAAAATATTTACTCATATTGTTTAATTTTCTTTGACAAATATATTAAAAAACTTTGAGAATACAAAAAATGTTCTACAAACTTCGTAGAAAACTCATGGAGCGCTGTGCTCTCTATGGTGACAAACTATCCCCACCTAAAGGAAGGGGACTTCTTGCCTAATAATTAAACTATTACTTAGACAAGAGTTCACCCTCAGTATTGATGAACTTATACTTGCCGTTTAGATTAACCTCGGCAAACCCCTTATTAAAAATACCCGCATAATCAAACCACTGCTGAGACAAGAGCCTCCCCTCCGTATTGATGTAATTCCACTTGCTGTTTAGTTTAACCTCGGCATATCCCTCCCTAAAGCTCCACGCTTCATCAAACCACTGCTGTGACAAGAGTTGCCCATTGGTGTTGATAAAGTTCCACTTGCCATTTAGTTGAACCGTGGCAAATCCATCCCTAAAATTCCAAGTATCATCAAACCACTGTTGAGACAAGAATTGCCCATTGGTGTTGATAAAGTTCCACTTGCCGTTTAGTTTAACTGCTGCGAATCCATCATAAAAATCATCCATCCAATCAAACTTCAGCCTGAATTTAAACGTAGTATCAATCTTAGTGTAGAAGCTAACAATCCCCTCAGATAGTCCAATTTCATTTAATCTTACAGATTTATCATTAGCATCCATGAACTGATCGGTTTCGAAGTGAAACTGGTACTTCGCACCGTCCGACTTACGGACATTGATGTACAGTGGCCCATCCTTGCTGTAGTAGTTATAATAATAGTCGTTTTCGGAAGCCGTGCACCATCGGGTGCCCTCTCCGCCGCGTCTTGCCGCCGCATGGCTGTGCGGCACGTACACGATCCACTCGTCATCCTCATACGCCTTTTCAAGGTTTTCCTTAGCATCGGACTGTTTCCGAACAGGCTTAAAATCATCAGAAAGATCCTTCACCCACTCAATAAGCTCGGATAATGACTTGCAGTCCTTAATCTGTGGCAACTGAGTCTTGTTCTTGTCATAGGTAACCAATGCTGCTTTCAACTCAGGGATATCCCCCGATTTAATATAGCCGTTGGCATACATGCGGCCAATCCATACGCCGTATCTACCTATATATGAGCCTCGATCTGTTTGTTTAAAAGTAGGATCGCTCATGAGAAGAGTCTTTAATGAGCCCGCTTCAATAGTAGAATAATTCCTGCAAAAAGAATTTATTATCTCATAAAGTTCCATATCATGTTTCTATTTATATATCAGTGGAGTTTGGGTAAGGAGTGAGTATTGCTTACCTTACTCATCCCTACATTTTATTTTCCTCATTTACCTAATTTTCAGCAACATGGGATATATATATGCAAATTGTATATAAAACATAAGGATTATAATGACTATGCTAAGCAAGATGCACACGATGCCCCAAAAACCCAAAAACTTATGGTTGATTTTGGCTTCAGCAATGGCAATACTCACATATGTCCCCATTGCCGCAAATAACAGCCCAAGTACAATTTCAATTATAAAAAACCAAATCAGCATATTGTTAATTATTTTTGTTGTTTTTTCCTAATGAGATAAACAGTGTCAACATTTGTTACAACGCCGTCCACCTCGGTCTTAAGGAGTTTCTCCTCGAACCGATATTCAGCGGCAGGATATTCCATATTGTTCGGTGGGCAGAGCGTCATGGAGGCAAGAGACATAGCATAAGCGAAAACAATCATAAACACGATAAGCAAACTGCCCACAATATCCCAAAATCCAAAATGCTCATGTTTGGCGAGGGATTTCCCAATAGATACCCCAAAAAGTAACGTGCCCACTATAACATATATTCCAAATACAATAATCCAAATCATAATCATTAATTATTAGATTTTCTGACAAAGAAATAGACTGTATCCGCCTCGTCTTTGCGGGCTTTCTCTGTCGTGATTATCTTCTTTTCCACCTGATATTCGGAGGTATGATAACCTCTATGGGATGCGACATATTCGGACAACGTGAAACAGAACAATCCACCCATCATAAGAGTGCCTATTACATAAACCGCAATAGGCAGATACGCCCAATGAAATGAACCGCGTATATCCTCCGGTATAAAAAGGAAGCCTCCAATTATAATACCTTCCCATAACAACATTGCTACTGTCACAATTCCTGAAAAAATAAGTAAGAACATAATTCAATCAATTTTTTATTTGTTTTTTACAAGGAAACAAACCGTATCAACTTTAACGGCATTATTTTCTTCTATTACGGTGATTTTCTTCTTTATCCGGTATTCGGTCAACGGATACTCTTTTTTGTCGTAATAATCTCTGACTTTATGGACAGTTTGCATAACGCTGACGATCAGCAGAACTATGCATATGGTATAAATCCATGCTAACAGCTCAGTATTATCGTCATCATACATAAAAACAAGGCCAAGCAAAAACGCCATCAATAATGACAACACTGAAAATACTACAATTCCTACCATAATTCAATCGAATCCCGCTTTTTAAAAGAATACAAGGTATCGACTTTAACAGTATCATTTTCATCAACTGTGACTATTTTCTCATTGAGACGATATTCAGTTGCCGAGTATTCTTTCTTTTCAAAATATTTTTGGTTTACGAATGTAAAACATATGGCACATATCACAAGAAGTAGTGTTCCCGCCCCTAAAAGAAAAAGTCCCATCGCTGAACTGTCTCTTGAATCTATGAACATATTTGAATATGTTCCTAAAACAAACGCTGTCAAAATGACAAGTATTCCCCAAAAAATAACTTCACCCATAATTTAAATAAATTTAATTTTTTTTACTTTTTTTATACACCTCCTGTCTATCCTACGGTTGATTATTCGAAAACTTCTTATAGTTCCTAAATTCAACCATCAAGTTATCCAAGTTATCCACACTATCCGTCTCAGAGTCGATAGTATTCAACTCTTCAATTACAGATTTCTTCTTTTCCTCGGGCAGTTGGTTGAAGCTATCTACCAAACTGCGCAACACTGACTTATCCATAATGTTTTTGATTTTAAGGTTTACGGTAAAGCACGAGGGGAACGCACGTGTAGTGACCATATAAGCCGTTATAGTAGGCAACACCTAGGTGACCATTCGCAACCCACCTAAAGTCCCGTCTATAACGGGACCAACTTGATACGTTCGCATATTCTTTCAACAAATCTGCCCCCTCGATAGTTTTGGCGAAGGCATTAATGTCTTCCCGTTGGTATATAATCTCCATAACAGCAAGCAATGTAGGCAAGTTGAAAAGTCCGTGAACATCGCTCTTGAATTGCCGAACAAATTTCGCAGCAGGCGAGCCGATTGCAAGCAATTCATCTGTAGCGCTTGCGCTGTTTTCCGCCTTCAGTGCCTCAATTTGTGTCATGGATTTTGCTTTCCATTCATTGATTTTATCAAAATCCAAGAGCGGTAAATCTGCATATTTCGGATAAATGAGGGCACACTGCCCATTCAGCATTTCAATTTCAATGCCTTCAATGCATTCGAGTCTGTTTTGATTCTCAAACCCCTTTTTATACACTATTCTTGCCATAATCAATCAAATACAGTCAAAAAAAATGTAACAATTGTAGACAAAGCAATTAATATACACAAGAAACCAAGTACATTATCATCATATGTATCCGTATCTGTTGCTATTCGGTATATCTCATATATCAATGTTATCATAGCTAACACAAATATAACTGTAATTCCAATTAGTCCTGCGTCCATTTTTCTAAAAGACTATAAACTTTCCTTTTTGCAAATATATCAAAAAAAAATTCAATATAACAAAAAAGCCTCTCCGATTAAGAAGAGGCTTAATTATTTTTAGCCACAAGAAACATGATCATTTTGAGTTATTTGGAATCTTTTGTGTGAGAAAGCATCTTCATCTTTTGATGTTTTCAAAAACCACCAAAATACATGTTTAGGTCCTGCTATTGTGATGCGAGGAAGACCATTTTTTGCCCATACAACAAGTTCAATACATTCAAGAAACCATTTATTGAACCAACTGCCAAATACTAATGCATAAAAGTTAACACGTTCATTTTTGGTGTGATAACAATAGCCTAATTTTCCAACATTGAAACTGTAGCGAGTTTCATGTTGCACAAACAAGTACTCTTTAATTTTTTTTAAAATTGTAATTTTCATAATATTAATTTTTTTCTAATTTGGCGCTTGCCTCTAAATTATATATAACACAGGTTATTGCATCAAACAATGTCTCTTTAAAAGTATTATTTGAACTTCCTGCTAATCCGGAAACCACAAGATATCCCTTTCCCTCTGCGTCGTCCTGATATACTTTGAAATGATATCTGTACCGCCCGTCTAATAATTCTGCCGGCTCTATTGAAATAATGTATCCTTTATCGTAAAGCATATCCATCACTTCTGCATATGTCGGGATTTTGAACCTGTCGGAATCTGCCCACATTGGGTCAGCCTCACTCACTGTGAAGAAAGACGGTTTTCCATTATAATTGCCTACACTGTATTTATGCAAAGGAAATTTCAGGCTCAATAGTTTTCTTGCCATTTCCTCGGTAACATAGTCATTATAAATTGGCTGCATATCTTATTCCTCCCATTCGATTTTAATAGTTGCTATACTACCATCATTCGCACGACGATATTTTTCTGCTTCTTCTTTTGTCTTGAACACGGAGGTTCTTAGGTATGTGCGATTAATACTATTTTTGTATAGATTAATCCATCCTTCTTTCTTCTCCGTGACAAAGAATAAATCAGGTTCAGCTTTAGACTCAAACCAACGAGTTCCATTAGCATAGTAGCTAACAGCCACTTCTTCTTTGTTCGGCAAACAGACTAAACCGATAACGCAATATGCACTATTGGCATTAGTACAAATAATTCTCACCGGATTTCCTTTTCCTGTCACAATTCTCCTGTTGGGATTTTTCAAATACTCATCCAAACTAAACTGCCTCATAACTATTCCTCCTATTTTCAATAGCGTTTATTGAACGCCTTTTTAATATCCATCATATCAACATAAGTCAAAATGCCACTTTCGTACAGTAGTTCGGACACTCTAACCCATTCGACATAAGGTCGCATCATAGAGCTGTCGTACATATGGCTCATATCCTGACATGCCAACGGTATTCCCAACGCCGCAATGCCAATATATATGTTGGCATAGACCTTAGGTGAGTCGCTCCAAGAGTGCTGTGATGGATTGTCATTAACTCCGTACAGAGGAATGTCGTACTTCTCAAACCAATCAATTGCATCCTGCAAGTAATCATTCGTTGTTGGAGTCATTCCTGATGCTTCCGCACTTTCAGTCTTTTCGCTCGGATGGCTCCGCATGGTATATAATATGATTTTATGCCCCTTGTCTGCGAGCTTCTTGAGCACTATTTCGGCTCCGATATTTTTCCCTACTTTAGGGAAATCATGCGTTACGCATGTTCCATCAAAATCTACTGCAATTGTCATTTTTTAATCCCATTTCTTAATCCAACCTTTTTCTCTATCAAATTTTATATTTTCTTTATAAAAGTCTTCTACTCCCTTTCTATGTATAAATGAAGGTTGTAGATAATCATTATCGTCCCAACTTTTATTTGGGTAATGTACACATTGAGCTATTTTGTCCCATATAGAAATAGTCCAAACATCATATTGAAGTATTAATTGAGCCATACATTCATCACATTCTTTATCTGAAAGAAAATTCTTAGCTTTTTCTTCCTTGTATGTAAATTTTACTTTGTTATTTCTAAAAGATTCTACAAACAATCTATTTTCACTTTTCCATGCCCCCATATAAGTATGAGCTAAATTGCCCTCATACCCATCTTCCCGCGTAAGACATACTACTATTTTAGCCATATTAAAACATTCTTTTTTTCACTGGTAATAATTGATAATAAGCATAATCAGAAGACTGCTTATAATATTCTAATATATCTATTTGTCGTTCTGTCAAAGCTTCTGAGTTTTCTGCTTCAACAATTTCTTTTCTCATTTCCCAATATCCTTCTTGCCTTTTTCTTCCTAAAAGATGATTACCTGTTTCATCATCACAAACAATTTGGGAAATAAGTTCTTTATCACTATCTGTTAGCATTGTACTTTTCATATTATTCCTCCCACTCTATTTTTGTTGTTGTTAGATAACCTTCAAGTGACCGCCCATCAGTTTCTGCATCTTTATATACACCATGGATCATTTGTCCAGTAAATGCGACTCCGCAATTATCGGTATATATATTTACCCAACCTTCTTTCTTTTCCGTGGCGAAAAATAAATCATTGTCAGAGGGTCTTGATGGCAAACATGCTCCGTCGGGCAAATATGTTACACAATTATCAAAATTATCTTCATGCACAAGTGCAACTATGCTATAACCAGCTATATCTCTTTTATTAGTATAGATTATCGTCGCATCCCGACCGTTTCTTGTAACAATCTTTTGATTAGGATTTTTTAAGTATTCTTCTAAATTAAACTGTCTCATTTTTTTACTGTAAAAATATTAATATTTTATGCTATTTTTTTGATTATCAAAAACCACTCAAAACAACTCTTCGTAACTAATAAAATAGAGACATCGGATTTGCACCAAAAATGTCGTCCATCTCATCCCTTTCCTGTTGGCTCATCCTGTCATATTCTTTATATGCACTATGTGCCACGCTTGCAATATAATCTATACTGTTAGAATTTTTTGGGCACTCTTTGTATTTTGCCCTAAATGCTTCTTTATCTTCAAGATATTCAAGCACTCTTTCATACAGAACTTTGCTTGCGCCTTCGCCTCTCGGATAACTATAAGGATATTGGCGATAAATTATCTTTATTGCCTCAGTGATATCATTCAATCTTTTTTGTTCTTGGCATCCAAGAGTGAACCATTCAATATGGTTAACACACCATTCCACATAAGCGGGATTCTCAGATAAGACACTCATAACAGAACGTCCTTTATATTTTCCAAATGTAAACGTATTCATTACTCCACCTCCATCGTATCTACCGCCCCAGACAAAAATGCGGAAAACGTATTTACAAACGATTCGTCATTATTGAGATCTCTTCGCTCCATCCTAGATAGAATGGCATGTGTCAACTCGTGCCAAAATGTTGCTCTCATTCTGGATGCTGATAATCTATTGCCTTCTATTCCTTGTGCAATATCAATTACACCCTCTGCTCGCCAGCATCCGAAATCTTCATTATAGTTCAGCACATCTTTTATATTGACAACGTAGTCGATACCACCGACTGTCATCTTTTTTGGTATATTGAATTCCATAACTATTCCTCCTATTTTTGTAATTCTTCAATAAGAGCATCAGCAACTTCCACTGCATCTGCTGAGCAACTTTGTGGTGTTCCCTGACGCATCATTCTGTCAGAATTCGAATACCACGCCGCAAGTATATCTTTTGCTATCTCATATCGACGTTGCTCCCAGTCAATAGTAGTTTGTTCTTGCCATATATCATTTGTAACTCTCACATATTCTCGCATGATTTATTCCTCCCACCATGTCAATTATTCAAGTGGTTCAACAATTCTTCGGCACGGCTGTATGATTCAAATCCTTTTACATTCACATACTCGCACGTGAACATCTTATCGACACGGACCTGTACCCAATACACCGTGATAGGAATGCAGCCGTTATAGCTGCTGCCTTTCACAATCCGGTATCGTTTCATTCAGACCTCCTTTTCAGTTTGATGACAAAATACATTTTGCCCGGCTCTGCGCCCCATTCTTCTTTGCCGTTGCCGAATGTTATACTGTCAATTTCGAATGTCATTGTAATTTTTGTATAACCACGATGAAAGCGAACGTGCGTAAATCCTCGTGGATGTTTCAACGGGTCCCCAACCACGAAGCTGCGAAACACACGCATTCCATAATCTCGCTTTATGGCTTCATAGTCTAACAGGCGTTTTTCCCAATATGGCTTAATCTCTCTGTATTCCTCCGTCTTTTCTCCGGAAGCAATCATATCGTACCATTTCCCTTTAAGAACCAAATCAAGTGTTTTCATTGCCATAATCTATTCCTCCCACCATTTATAAAACTTCGGGCAATCATCAGCAGTTCCCGCCAATTGTTTTGTCTTATCATTATATGGAATACATATTTCCCATCTATATCCACTACCAAGTTCAACTACAGCATATTTACCATCTAGATCTTTTAAAAGACTTCCAAAAAAGCCCGGTATCCATGCACGTATTTCATTATCACATAGCAACACTTTATCAAAAGGTTTAAATTCTTCAGGATTAAATCTTTTAACAGGGGCTTTGAACTTGCTCCAATCGCGTTGGTCTTTGGATGGAAACAACATACATTCGCCCTCTCTATCATATTTTCCATCACTAAAGAAACCAAATTTTGTACCATCCCTATCTACATATATTATATTATCTTTATATATTACATCATATTTGACACAGATAAACTCCACCTCACCCAAGAACGGTGACCACAACAACATTCCCTTAGGACAATCCCTCAGGATTTTAAAAAGATTTAAAATTTTGTTCATATTTTATTCCTCCCATTCAACTTCTTTACAATCAATAAAACCAGGCAATGCCTTATATACCAACATTTGCGTTTGTGAATTTGTAACTTCGGCTCTCGGTATATCGGGGAAATCCTCATCCTTGAAAAGGCATACCCAACAATTTTTCGTCGATGGGCTAAAGTACAGTTGTCTTGACTCACGTAAGCAAGGCTCTCCTCGCCATGTATATGTCTCTACACTATCGTAGGGCTTCCCATTCTCATCAATTCTCTTAACCAATCCGAGAATCACGTATCTGCCCCTATCGGACTTCTCCATCAGGTCGGTACACAGCACCCTCACAGGATGCCCCTCTTCGTCAATAATTGGTCTGTTCGGATTTTTGTTATATTTTTCTATATCAAATTTTTCCATAATCTCTTATATTTTCAATTTGTATTCAACGACATTATCCCCGCATTCGTCGCAATGATAACAGAACTTATATCTGCCGAGAATTTGGATGAGTCCACGAAGTGCCCATATCAAATCTGCATTATCATTCCTACTGTTGATGACGGCTAAAATCATATCCCTGATTTCTTCTTCTGTAAAATCGTTGGCATCCCTTTCTGCAACAGAGATAACATCAGCATTATCTTGGTCTTGACCAGTTATAATTATCAAACCATACTTATCCGTTTCAATCATAATTTCATCATTAGAATAGTCGCCAAATATTTCAACGACCATTCCTAAAAGTTTGATGAGATTATATCTGCTTTTTTTCTTATCAAGGACCTTTTTGACAATTTCTTTTAATTCTTCGTTTGAATACTCCCTTGCTTCTTTATCATCGATTGTCAGGGAATTACAAACACAGCCTTCGGTTAATATGATTTTCATTTTTTTTAATATTTTTTTGCAATAGTATCAATAAACTTTTGAATCTCAACGATAGTTGGAGATTGCTTCATTTCCGCTGCATTTTTCTTCAAGGTGTCCGTTATCTCTGCCATGCTTGCAGTATCCATTTGTGGTAAATGCAGCTCCGTTTCGATATTGTTGCGAAAACAGAATACGCCAATATTTTCCTGTGATTTTTCGGCACGGCATAAATTTTTCACCATGGCTATTTTTTCTTCTCGCTCAAAATCATCATCACTGTTTGCATTGAAAATGGCAATATAATCAAATTCTCCTTTATAATTGATTTGATATGTTCGGATCATTGATGGAATTCTTAGATAATCCCATACAGCCACCACATAAACCTGATTAGTACCCACATCAATCAACGTCCTCACAATAGATGCACTAAGCTCGTCTTCTGCAATAATCAAAAACGGTTTCTGAACTTCTTCCATATGTTTTTAATCTATAATTTTTTTCTTCTTCAAATAATCAATAACAGCTATGAGCTGAAAGCCCCAACTTATCTCATCACCTGACATGCCATATGCGTATTCCTTAATAACAAAGTCGTCCGCATCGCCTTTTAGCCAATTATTTACGTCCTTGGTTAATCCTTCTTTATAATCTTTGTATTCGGAGGTATATTCAAAGTCTTCGGATGTTAAGATATTGAAACCGAGTAGGGCATCCAAAAAATATCTTCCTGCATATTTCTTGGTGATAGTAGCAGAGAGATTATCCTCTTCAAAATCAATAGATTCCATCAACACTTTTATTTTTCCTTCCCTGTCCGCAATTTCTTCTCGATAAGCCTCTACTTGTTTACGGATGTTTTTGATTACTGTATCATTAATTTCCATGTTCAATTATTTTTTAATTATTATTAACGCAAATAGAGCATCCCTCCATTAGCAGTTTTCTCTACAAGTCTTTCAAGAATCCAAATTAACCTGTCAGCATTTTCTTCGTTGCCAATAATTTCAATAATGATATTTCTAATATCATCCTCACTGAAATCATCAAGATTTTTTTTGTTAATAATTATAATATTATACCTTACAAACTTTTGAATTAAGCCATATTTATTTGTCTCTATCATTTCGATACTTTTTTCATAAACACAATCAGAACAATTAAAACTATGACAGTCAATACAAAATCCTTCTGGTATCCATTCACCAAATGTATCAAGAATTTGTCCTAAAAGATTGCCCAAATTAGCCTTATTTTTTTCGCCAAGGACTTTTTTGATTATATGGCTCAACTCCTTGTTAGAATAAGCCGTTGCATCTTTATTATTAATCTTCATAACTTTACAAATATATAAAAACTTTTCCTAATCTCCAAATCTATATCTTTTAGTTTCAACGATAACGTCTGAAGGTATGGAATCCGTTGTATACATTGCATTAGGCATGTTTGGGTCAAAATAAAATTTCACACCCTCAGGGATTTTCTCTGTATCTATTTTTATTAGGACATAACTCCCATCATTTTCTACATTTTTATTAACTATGCATAAGTTTTCCCCAAGTTTCATAATTTCATCATTTGGTGCTGCCCCATTTAAAAAATAAATTCTTGGCGGATAGTCAAAACCGTTATTTTCAGTTTTAGGGACAAAACCGTTATCGATAATGTTCTGCAAATTATACAGTGGAGTCCAATGATAAGCTATACTATACTTCTTCAAAGATTCTGTCTGATCAAATTCAAACATAGGCTCAAATTGTACTATTTGCCACTGCATTCCTTTTATATTGACAACCTTCCTGAATCCGACAAAATAACCCGCCTTATCCATATCATCACTGACCATTTGTAGATTTTCTTCAATATCAGCCACAACAGTAAGAACTGATATATTATTGGACCTCAGAACTTTGGATACTTGCCATTTCTTGCTAAACCCATATTTATCAATCAATGCTGATATAACTGAATCAGGGTCTTCTGTTTTATCCGAAGATGAGACTGCATATCCTTCAGCAACAGGGACAAACATGTTACAAAAAGAAGTTTTCCGTGCAAAAAATCTATAGTCTACATAATGGCCTCTTAATTCTTTTTCAGGAACCTTAGATAAATCAATCATATCAAGATAATTTTCCTTTCCGATATGGAATGTTTCCAATAACGTCTTATATATTATTCTTATGGTTTTATTTTTTAATGTCATATCAATCAAATTCAATGTTGTTCTTTCTCAGCAGTCTCTCCAAATGCACTGCGCGTTTGGATTCCTCCTCGGCTCTCCTACTCATGGCTTTTGCAAGGCTTTCCGTCTCGTCCAGTTCTATTTTAAGTCTTTCAATTTCATCATTAAGCCCCTTGAACGTTGTTGCTGCCCCTTGCTTTTCCAACAATGCATTATAATCCTCTGTTATCATGCCGATTTGCCGGTCTTTTTCAAGCGAGTTTCCCTTCCATTGCCTATAGGAATAGTAGAACTTGTCCATCAGGTTCAGACTACCCAAGTCAGTCTTTTCCTTTTTTAGCCTCGGTGCTTGTTTGACAACGGTGCAGGTGGAAAACACGTTATTTGAACCACTCGTCTTGGATACGTAAATCAGTCCCGCATATTCTGGTACCTCATCTTTAGTAATCAGACCTTCCGGTACTGCATAATAGAAGTAATCAGGCTTCTTGTTATCCGCAACAACATCTTTCTCTTTCGATTCGAGCAGCAGATGTTTCTCTTTCTTGTGTTTGAAATCATTCTGAAAGTCAGAGCGGGAAATTTTGATCTCACACTCGTATATCAAATCCGATTTCGTAATGCACAGATAGTCTGATTCCCATCCAAATACAAAAAGGTTTTCCATCTCGTACTTTTTTGCATTAGGAGTCAGAAAATGGATCGATAGGATATTCTGAATATCCGCTTCCGATAAGTATGTAGTTTTACGCTTCGGTAGTGTGCCCATGATTTTTTAATTTTTAATGTTTGTGTGGAGGCAATTGGCAAATCGGCAAATCAATATGCTCAACAGGCCCATTATCAAGATAATCAAAATATTCTTTAATAAAAGTCCTATCATCCGCATAACTGAAATACGCGTTTGCAACCTGCTCCATTTTGGAGTATAATTTATTTAAACGTTTAGCAACTTGTTTGATAAACCTGTTGGCAAATACCTTAATATCATTTGTATTCGAAAAATCTTTTATATAGGAAATTTTACTATTATTCCCCTTATATGACGGATATTTTGCTTGCTGAAAGAATTTTAACAAAGCCTGCCAATCTACCTTATTGGTATCAAGATTCTCAAATTGTTTTTTTAATTGGAAATAATACCAAAAAGATATTACCGAATCTTTGTTTTTTATAAATTCATCCCTGCTTATCTTCATCCCAAGAAGTTCGCCATAAACACCACTCGCAAAAGCATTCATCTCCGTGGGCGTGAATAAACGATATAAGATATCTTTAATGAACGTATCAGTATCCTTGTTGCTACTAAATGTGACGTTTTTAATATCCTGCGTGAAATATTTACCGTTTAAAACAAAATTTTCAACAGAATTATGCAAATAGCATTGAAGCTCTTCATATTTATGGTTTAGTTCATGTATTAAACTTAATGAAAAAGACCTTCTGTATAAACGTTTTTTATAGGCAAAAGCATATATTGTAATTTTAGCAATTTTCCATTTGTTGTCTGCAGTGATATCTTGCGATGGTTCTTTGCTTATGAGGGTACGTCCTGAACCTGTATTATATTTACCACTTTTATCATCATAAACAAAAACAGTCAAATCCAAATTTTCAATAAAGTCTATGCCTTTTGTTACCTCTGTAGGTATTGACAATATCCATCCATCGTTATTCGGTGAATTTTTAGGATAGTTTTTAATGATGTCTTCGATAAATGAAATTATGGATTCTATAGCCGGCATATAAGGAGACGCAGCAACGCCTCCTCGTTCCAAAAGAACATTCTCTGCATTTTCTCTATCTCCAATTTCTTTGATTAGACGTTTGCGGAGCTTATTGAATGATAATTTGTCATCCATATTAAGAACTCCTTGCTCTTGCAGAAAATTAAATTGTTCTTCTGTTATGTAGCAAATTTTATCCATGATTTTTCAAATATTTCTCGACGATTTCAGTGTTGATGTCTGTTAGTATCTTGTTGGCCAACTGTCTGTCGGCATGCTTTCGTGTGATGACCGTGTTCTGAATGACTTCTTCAAGTCTGTCCTTTGCGCTTTCGATATAGGTAATAATCTCGTCGTATGTTGTATTCCCCGTTCTGATGCCCATCAGGAATTCCCTGTCAATATCAGTCCTGTCAACATTAACCTTTCCTGTCTTGGCAATCTCGTAACCCATATGCAACAGCCTGACACAGTGCATCACGTTCTTCCTGTCGAAAGTCTTTTCCTGATTCTCCTTGTACCTTTCGGAATTCCTATGCTTTTCCCAATCCTTGTATTCTCGGTATTCCCTGCAATGAACCGTATATGCGTCCTTGTTGAAATACATATATGTAACAGGCATCTCTCCCTTTGGAATTGATGACAACCTCACCTCATTTGGCCTTTCGGGTTCTTCTGAATCAACAATACCTTTATAGCCGAACTTGCCTGTGCCGTCATAATACAAGGCGTACATATCCCTCATGTTCGGAATACTCGTCAATCCGCAACGGCTTTGTTCGATACCCGCGGATTTTAGATACTCTTTAATGGGAGTACTTCCCTGTTCCTTGAATGTATAGCAGAAATCCAAGACTCCTTTTCTCTCGGTAATCGGATTCACACATTTCTTGTTCAATCCTCGTGCTTTCTTTATCTGCGAAACACTATAGCCCAAAAAGGCATTGAAACAATCCTGTGAGAGGAAACTGTCTCTGTTGTCTATAAGGGCTTTCATTTCAGGCTTGCACAGCAGCACACAACGCTCAGGAATAAACAGCGCTTCAAGTATGGTAGGATTGCCACTAAGGAGCAACCGCATAAATTTCTTCAGCGAAAAATAAGCAGTGTCTCCTCTTTCATCCTTGACCTCTTCGGGAAAATCATTGTCAAACCCAAGTATGGATTCGGGTGTATTCAAATAGATTCCGCCATAATCAATGTCTGATGTCGGCGTATTCAAACCATATGCGTGGCTGCCTCTGATGTATTTATATATCAGCAGCCCTGAATCTTCTATCTCTTTAATTGTCAGCATAGTCATAAAAATTAAATATAAATTTCTTCGTTAATTATTGTATTCCATTCGTCATCTTGCCTTTTTGAGTCATAATAGAATGAAGCTACTTTTCCTATCATATGCAAAAGTTTATTCAATCTTTGCCCTACTATAGTTATAAGTCTCCTTTTAAAGATATTCACACCGTCCTTATCTGTTAGTCCTGATGGATACAATATTGTAGAAACCAATGTTTTTTGAAGAATTTTATAATCTTCTAACGGCAAAACGTTTAAAACCTCAAAATTATCTTTTATGTAAAAATATTCCTTATAGGCTTCAGTTTGTTTAATGTCATTTTGATAATTTTCAGGACGTGAATCTATAGCCAATAGATCACCATAAACAGATGCAGCCAATGCATTCATTTCGCTATTGGAAAATAGTCTATAGACTATCTTCTTGAAAAACATATCACAAACTTCATCAGGAAATTTAATTTTATTTAAATTTTTCAAAGCAAATCCTTGGCACGATACATCGGTAAAGCCATTAGGATTGACTTCTTTATTGGAATTGAACCTATGATATAATGCGTCGATTTTATGATTCAGTTCGTGGTATAAGGTTCCGATAAAAGTACGCTTATCCAACACATTATTATTTGCATAAGAAGTAATACGAATTGTTTGCGGTGTATCATATGTTCCATATTTTTTGGTGATAAACGGAAAAGCCGATACAGGCGCAGAACCTCCGAGTTTTGCATTAATATCATCAGTAACAGTACATTCTATATGCAATTCAGAAAACATTGATATCGGTTTAGTTAATGATAACGGAACTTCAAATTGTAAATCAATGTTCGGCTTCTTGTTTTCATAGACATATACTGCCACATAGTTGCAAATATTGTTAATTTGTTTTCGATACGGTGCCGCTCCAACTCCCCTTTCTTCCTTCAAACATATCTCATCTTCAGAAAGATGATTCTTTATTTCTTCAATTGCTTTGTTATTAAGAAGATAAAAGAAGAATACGAAGATCTAGCGGTTGTATGTTATATC
>ERZ1026852.353-NODE-353-length-29944-cov-5.350162_pt1 | contig 29944 bp, 27 predicted proteins | sample MGYA00380156_ERZ1026852 | MGnify/ENA primary metagenome ERZ1026852 (study PRJEB33269, sample SAMEA4719792) | human gut metagenome | biome: human-associated habitat; feature: organic feature; material: feces | place: Cameroon | collected 2013-10 ...
ATTATAACCATAGTTTTTTCATAAATCCTCTCTTTTTTAAGATACAAAAAGAAAATGCCGGCTCGCATCCGGCATTTTCTTTTTGTTTATTTATGCTTCAATATTTCCATTCTTTACATCTTCAAATTCCTGCACGATCTCATCGCTTACCTTTGGTGTTGCAAGTGATACAACAACGATGAATACAAGGCTTACGATAAATCCAACCAACAGGGAATATACGCCCGTATAGACCGCTGGTGTCACATGAACTCCATCGAGCGTGCAGCACTTAACATAATCCCAGATAATAACAGTCAGTCCGCCACTTGCCATACCGGCTGCAGCACCTGCGAGATTCATGCGCTTCCAGTAAAGCGACATCAGGATTGCCGGTCCAAACGCACTGCCGAGACCAGCCCATGCATCGCTGACCAGATTCATGATCGATGAATTCGGATTCCATGCAATCACGATTGCAATGATTGCAACAACAAATACCGTTGCTCTTGCAATGAACAATACCTGCTTATCTTTCAATTTCTTGAAGAACACACCCTTAAACAAGTCATTTGCCACTGCAGAAGATGATACCAGCAGCTGGGAATCTGCGGTTGACATGATCGCCGCCAAAATACCACACAACAGAAGACCTCCAATAAATGGCAGTGAATAATCCGTCATAAAAAGCTTCTTGATCATCTCGATATAGACGTTCTCATACTGGGCGCCCTTGTTTGAAAGTACCATCGGATACAGGTATGCACGTCCAAGTACACCGATCACACATGCAAGTACAAGAGAGATCAGCACCCATACAATCGCTACCTTCTTGGACTTCGCAAGCTCCTTCTCATCGCGGACTGCCATGAATCGCACAAGAATATGCGGCATTCCGCAATAGCCAAGTCCCCATGCAAGCTGGGATGCAATGCTGATACCGGAGATCGGCTTACCATCCTGCATAAAGATATTCAGATAGTCCTTCGCGTCAACATCCAGACCGGAATTCACAAGATTCGGTACGATATTTCCGGTTCCAAGTACGATCACAACCAGAATCGGAACTGCCAGTACACCAACGAGCATCATCATACCCTGTACAAAGTCCGTTGTACACACAGCAAGGAATCCACCAAGGAACGTATAGATCAAAATAACGACCGCGCCCACAATCAATGCCTGATGATAATTCATCTTCGTGATAGAAGCAAACAATTTTCCTCCGGATGCAAACGCAGATGCAGAATATACCACAAAGAAAACTACAATAACGATTGCAGAAATCGTAATCAGAATATTATGCTTATCGCGGAAACGATTGCTCAGATACTCCGGAATCGTCATTGCATTGCCCGCTTTGATCGTATACCGGCGCAGACGTCCTGCTACAATCACCCAGTTTAAGATTGTACCGATCAAAAGACCGATTGCAATCCATGCCTGATTCGCACCGAATGCATAGACACAGCCGGGAAGTCCCATCAGCATCCATCCACTCATATCGGATGCCTGTGCGGAAAGGGCAGTCACCCATCCTCCTAAGTTTCTACCTCCTAAGAAGTAATCATCCGAGCTTTTGTTCTTTCTCGCTGTAATAACACCGATTCCCAACATGAAAATCATGTAAATTACAAATGCAAGTATTACCCATGTTGACATTTAATCTTTGGTCTCCATAAGAAACAGGTACCCATCTCCAATCGTTATGTGACCTTCCTCCTCTCTTAATTCGTTGCTAATTCCTATCGTTTCTCCCTTTTTGATCGACAGGTCATGTGCGTTGTATTTGAAACCTTTGAGGGTAATGCCCTTCACGCATTCGGAAAAGGGCAGTAAAGATATATAAGGTCCATACAGACTTTCTGCACGAACTATCTTTTCTTTTTCTATCAGAGATATCCGGTTATGCAGATCTAAGATCTCTGCATGGATTCCCGCCTGCTCACACGTAAAAAGCAATCCGAGGTTTCCCAATGTGTGATCGATCCTCGTGCCGGTTGCGCCAAGCAACAATGCACATACAAATCCACGCTTTGCCGCCTCTAATACTGCAACATGTGTATCCGTGAAATCTTTTTCCGGATTCAATACAACACACTTTTCATGCACAACGGCATCAGGGCTTGTCACATATTTCGCTCTGATGCCGTCGTTTGCGGAATCAAAATCTCCAATTACCAGATCCGGTTCGATATCCAATTGTTCTAATACTTCCAGTCCCTTATCCACACCGATCACATATGGATGAACCGGATATCCATATGCGCCCTCATAAACGGCAGCAACCAAAGCTTTGTCTGCAGAACCGCCTGTGACAATGAGACAATATTTGCTTTCAGATTTCATTTTTACATTCTGTCTATGCGTTCAGTTTCTCCATAAAGGCTGCAACATTTGCTTTCTTGTCACCCTTAAATACAGCTGAACCAGCAACTACGACATTCGCGCCAGCATCCAGTACATCCTGTACATTATCAACGGTAATTCCACCATCAACCTCAATCAGAAGTTCTGGATTCCGTTCCTCTGCCAGTGCCTTTACCTCCTGCAGCTTCGTAAGGGCGATTGGCATAAACTTCTGCCCGCCAAAGCCTGGATTCACACTCATGATCAGCACCATATCCACCTGATTGATATAATACTCTAACCAATGTACCGGTGTCTCCGGATTCACTGCGATTCCAACCTTCATTCCTGCTGCTTTTACTGCATCGATCGTCTCCTGCAAATCCTTACATGCTTCATAATGCACCGTAAGCATATCCGCTCCTGCATCTGCAAATGCATCAATGTAACGAATCGGTTCATTGATCATCAGATGCACATCGAAATAGCTTTTTGTAATCTTCCGGATACATTTGATGACCGGTGGTCCAAAGGAGATATTCCGCACAAATGTACCATCCATAACATCCAGATGAAACCATTTCACGCCTGCCTCATCCAATACCTTTGCATTTCGTTCAATGTGGTTAAAATCAATTGATAACAATGACGGTGAAAGAATATTCATACCTACCATCTCCTTTTATTTTTTAATTCCTCATATAACTGTACATAATTGTCATAGCGAAGTTTCGAGATTGTTCCCGCCTGTAATGCTTCCTTCACTAAGCACTCCGGCTCATGTATATGCACACAGCCGTTAAACTTACAACGACCATTATAACTTTCAAATTCCCGAAAATATTCTTTCAGATCTTCCGGCTCTATATCTTCGATCACGAGAGAACTGAATCCCGGTGTATCCATAATATACGTGTCTTCTTCAATATAGATCAGCTCTGAATGTCTGGTTGTGTGCTTTCCTCTCCGGATCTTCTCGCTCACGGCTCCGATCTGCACCTGTGCCTGCGGATGCAATGCATTTAACATCGATGATTTTCCAACACCAGAAGGTCCCGCGAATACACTTGTCTTACCCCGGATTGCTTTCCGAAATACATCAATTCCAATCTGTTCCTTCGCAACTGTAAGAAATACCCGATATCCTGCACCTGCATAGATATCGCAGATTTCCTGTGCCTCCAGTGCACTGACCAGATCGGATTTGTTAAAGCAGATCAGGGTGTCAACACCCTGCTGTTCCATCATGATCAGAAACCGGTCCAACAGATTATAATTCGGTTTTGGATCTGCGAGAGCGAATACGATCACTGCCTGATCGACGTTTGCCACCGCCGGTCGGATCAGTAGATTCTCCCGTGGCAGAATTTCTACGATATTTCCCGTCTTATCCTGCTCACTGATAATCTCAATCTCCACATCATCGCCCACTGCCGGCTTGATCTTCTGGTTTCGGAAAGCACCCTTTGCTTTACACTCATATATAGTATTTACAGTATTATGTGGGTGGATATAATAAAATCCACCCACACCTTTCATAATCTTTCCCTGCATAAACTTCCTATACTCTTTTATTCTTCCGAATAAGAAACCTCTGGCGTTGTTCCCGAAAATGCCGCAGTTACATTATTTCCATTTGCATCTACAATTACAAAGTTTGCGCTTCCTCCTGTGGAACTTAATCCTGGAACAGTCGCTGATACATCATAAGTAGCACCTGGGTTAATTGTAATATCCTTTGAAAAAACTATTTGACCATTAAATTGAACTTGCACTGTAACCGCCGTTCCATCAGGCACACTGACATCATCTGTTCTGGCAATTGTTCCCGATATACTAGCTGTATATGTCTTTGCTTTCGGTCCGTCACTGATTACAAAATCAACACTGTCGCCCTCTGTGACGGTCGTTCCTCTGGCTGGATTCTGACTGATAACCATACCTGCTGCTACGCTGTCACTATTTTCATGCGTCACATTTCCTGCATTAAGCTTCTTGCTGGTCAGGGAATCTCTCGCCTGTGCCTCTGTAAGTCCGCCTAAATTTGGAACTTCCACTTCTTTCTTCTCAGAACCGTTGCTGACTGTCACAATAACCTTAGAACCCTTCGCTGCCTTGGTTCCACCAGCCGGTTCTGTCTTAATAACTTTATCTTTCTCTACATCATCGCTGTAATCGTATGCATGGCTGACTTCAAACCCGGCCTCCTGCAAAAGTGTTACAGCCTGTGCATCTTCATAATTTGTTACATTCGGTACATCTACTTCTTCTGCACCGGCACTAACTTTCAGAACAATCTCCTTGTCTACAGGGATTGTTTGTCCCTCCTGTACGCTCTGCTCAAAAACATAACCTTCCTGTGTCTTTTCATCTTCCACATGCTCTGTCTTAACATTTGTAAAACCTGCATCAGAAAGCATCTTTAATGCAGCATCTTCGGAAACTCCGGTTACACTGATCATCGCGATTGACTGTACCTGCTCCGTTGTAATCTTGTTCTTATCATCTTTCTTAGAGCCAAACTTAAACCATCCGAGCACATTGCCGAGTACAACGATAATGATAATTGCAATAATCACTGCCGTTGCCACACCTGCAATCGTCACTGCTTTCCGGATACCTGGATCGATATCATCCGGATCCTCGTCCTCTTCGATTTCATCGTCTTCATCATAATCCTGAACCTTCTTCAGATTACCTCGTTTTGGCTGTGGTTCCGGCTCATACTCCTCTTCCCACTCATCCTCATCTTCCTGAAGAAGCTCGTTGATTCTGCCACTGTTTGCCTGTGGAGTAGAATTGTAGCCAATTGGACGAATCTCGCCCATCTCCTGTGATACAGGTGGGTTATCATACGACTGGCTATACAGATCGCGGTTTGCACTTCCGTTCCGGATTGCCTGTACATCTTCTTTCGTCCACTCCTGTGTTGGACTGTTTGTAATCGAAGTCGGCGCAACCACGATATCAATATTCGGATTGTTCTGTACGCGCTTCAAATCTGCAATTAAAGCACTTGCTGTCAGATATCTGCGTTCCGGTTTCTTCTGGGTTGCTTTCAGGATAATCTTCTCAAAGCTGGAATAAATATCCGGATAATACTGTCTCGGTGGAATCATTTCATTCTGGATATGCATCAGTGCAACTGAAACATTGTTATCTCCCTCGAACGGCACTCTTCCGGTTACCATCTCATACATTGTGATACCAAGTGAATAAATATCGCTACGCTCATCACTGTAACCGCCTCTTGCCTGCTCCGGTGATATGTAATGTACACTTCCCATCGCACCGGAAGTCAGTGTATTGCTGCTTGCCGCCTTTGCAATACCGAAATCTGTAACTTTGATATTTCCGTTTTTGGAAACAATAATATTCTGTGGTTTGATATCACGGTGAATAATATGATTCTCATGTGCTGCTTCCAATCCAGATGCAATCTGAATAGAGAAGTTGATGGCTGTCTCCATGTTGAGACGACCATTCTGCTCGATATACTGCTTTAATGTGATACCCTCTACCAGTTCCATCACGATACAGTAGATTCCTTCATCGTCTACCACATCATATACATTTACAATGTTCGGATGTGTCAGTCCTGCTGAAGCCTGTGCCTCGATCCGGAACTTCGTCACAAAATTCTTATCGTTGCTAAACTCCGGTTTCAATACCTTGATTGCCACATTCCGGTTCAATCTGTGGTCTCTCGCCTTATATACGATGGACATTCCACCTGCTCCGACCACGTCCAAAATCTCATATCTATCACATAATATCATTCCTGGTTTTAACATGATTTCAACCCTTTCTGCTATATTCGTTCTCTACTCGGTCATCACTCTGCCGATATGATGATCACGGATATATTATCCGATCCACCATAGTAATTTGCCCGATCCACAAGCTCCTGTGTGATTCGGTCTAAATCGTCTTCCTCGGAAACAATATCCCTTATTTCGTCATCTTCGACCATGTTCGATAACCCGTCTGAGCATAACAGATATTTTTCTTCCGTGCTGATCTCTATCTCAAAAAAGTCCGGCATCATCTCATCTCTTGAGCCCATCGCTTTTGTGATAATGTTTTTCTCCGGATGATTGCGTCCTTTTTTCCGTTCCAATTCACCTTTTCGAATCAGTTCCTCCACCAGGGAGTGATCCATCGTAATCTGGCGTATCTCGCCTCCGATTGCATACAATCTGCTGTCACCGACATTCGCCACATACAGCTTTCCATCCTGTGCAACAGCCGCAACCATCGTCGTTCCCATCCCATTTAAATCGGGATCTGCACACGCCGCCTTATATATTTCATTGTTTACAAATAACATTGCCCGCTTTAACAGTGCTACCGGATTTTCTATTGTAGACTTCTCTATGAAATCCACTGTAATATCAATCGCCATCCTCGATGCTTTGTCCCCCGCGCGATGTCCGCCCATTCCATCTGCCACAATGTACAGATTCGGAAGTGGACCGACCGGAGTGTCACTGAAAAAAATACTGTCCTGATTGTTATTACGTTTGATCCCGGTATCCGTCTTTCCACTAGAATGCATGGGAATCCTCCTGATGATGAAACGCATATTTCCTTCGTAACTGACCACAGGCAGCGTCTATATCGCTACCCATACTCTTCCTTATTGTAGCATTTATATGATATTTTGCAAGAGTGGATTTGAATTTTTCGACTGAATCACTATCACTCCGCTCGTAATCACGTTCCTCTACCGGATTGATCGGAATCAGATTTACATGGCAATTCATGCCAGAAAGAAGCTTTGCCAGTTTTCCCGCCTGCTCCGCCGTATCATTCTTGCCCTTTACAAGGCTGTACTCAAAGGTCACCCTTCGTCCGGTCTGCCGGAAATATTCCCGGCAGGCATCCAATGTCTCTGCCAATGTGTACTGATGCGCAACCGGCATCAGTTCTTTCCGTTCCTCATCGCTCGGTGCATGCAGCGACAGGGCAAAGGTAATCGGAATATCCTCCTTTGCCAGATCATAGATGCGGGGCACGATTCCACAGCTCGATACCGTAATATTTCTGGCACTCAGGTTATATCCATTCTCATCGATCAGCAACCGTAAAAACCGGATCAGATTCTCATAATTATCCAGGGGTTCTCCGGTTCCCATCACAACTACATGGCTGATCCGCTCTCCCGTGATCCGGCTCGTCGCATAGATCTGTTCAAGCATCTCTGACGCAGTCAGATTCCGTACCAGACCACCGATCGTTGACGCACAGAACCTGCACCCCATCCTGCAGCCAGCCTGTGATGAAATGCAGACCGAATTTCCATAATTATGACGCATAAACACAGTTTCGATCATCTGTCCATCCGACAAACGATACAAAAACTTGATTGTACCATCTGCTTTCGATTCCTGACTCGTCTCTGCCTCGATATGCACAAAGCCTTCTTCGTCCATCTGTGCACGCAGTGACTTCGGCAGGTTCGACATATCCTCTGTCGATGCCACATACTTCTGATGCATCCACTGAAACACCTGTTTTGCCCGGAATGCCGGCTGTCCATGTGCTTTCATCCACTGTTCAATTTCTGTAAGGTACATTGATTTAATGTCCATTTAATATGACGCCGCTCCTTTTATTTCCTGATTATCAAAGAGTTCTCATCTTTGCCTGCACAACACCGCATAATAAAATCCATCACAGGCATCTATTCCCTGTAAGAACTGTCGTTGTTCTTTTAATATATATTCCGGATGTTCCTTTAAGAACCTCTCCACCTGCAATATGTTTTCTTCTTTTGTAATCGTACAGGTGCTATACAAAAGCGTTCCATCCGCTTTCACGTAACGACAGGCGTTTTGCAGTATCGTATGCTGCAGTTCCACGAGTGACCTGATCTGATCCTCTGTCACCCGGTATTTGATATCATTCTTCCGTCCCATGATACCAAGTCCGGAGCAAGGCAGATCCGCTATCACAACATCTGCTTTTTCTTCCTGCTCTGTCATATAATCTGTCGCATCCTGGCAATGGATTTCCACATTGGAAAGCTTTAAGCGTTCCACGTTTTCTTCAATCAGATCAAGCTTATCCTCCGCAATATCCATGGACAGCACATGCCCATTTCGGGCAAATTCTGCTGCCGCTGTCGTCTTGCCACCTGGTGCTGCACAGATATCTAAGACAAAATCATCCGCCCTGATTCCTGCTGCCGCAACCGCACACATAGAGCTTTCATCCTGCACGGTAAAATATCCCTGCTTATAGCCGGGAATCTTATGTACGAAATCATACCCGCATAACCGCCATGCACCCTCATAATATGCACCAGGCTCTACTGTGATTCCGGTTGCTTCCAGCCTTTTTTTATAGTCTGCTATCGTCTCTCCGTTCGCTTCCATCCGTTGCCGATTCAAACGAATGCTTGTCTTTCGCTCTGTAAATGCAGACTTCAAAATCGTCTCTGTATCCTTTGCGCCATACTGTGCGGTCAGCTTCTCCACCAGCCAGAGCGGTGTCGCTGTCATTACCGACAAATATTTTGCCGGTTCTTTCTTCTGATCTGGATATGTGATTTTTTCTTTTTCCCGTGCAATCGTACGAAGCACGCCGTTTACAAACCCGGAAAGTCCGGCAAAGCCATGTTTTTTCGCAAGCTTCACACATTCGTTGCATGCTGCTGAATCCGGTACACTGTCCATAAACAGGATCTGGTAACACCCCATCCGAAGCAGGCATGCAATCACCGGCTTACACTTTTTAACTTTTGTTTTGGAATACTGATTGATCACATAATCCAACCGCAGCTTCATCTCGGTGACGCCCTCGACCAGTCTGGATAAAAAGGCGCGTTCTACCTTATCGGTAAACTGATTTTTTCGAAGCGCATTTCCAAGTGCCTGATTGGAAAATGTCTGATTTGTCTCTATATCGAGCAACACCGTCAGTGCCACGTCTCTTGTATCCATGTGTTTCTCCTTTTCTAATTCACAGTCATTCCTGCCTTTAACGGATTACCATTCAGATAGGCAGCCGTATCCATCGGCTTTTTGCCCTCCGGCTGCAGGTTCTGAATCTGCAATGCATCTGTTCCACATGCAATCACAAAATATTTCTTCGCAGTCTCTACGATCTCTCCCGGTGCAAAGGTCAGAGTCTGTTCCGCTTTTGCCTGCACCTCGGCTTTATATGCCTCATCCACAGCTACAACCTTTGCTTTATAAATCTTTACATTCTTACCATCAATCTCTGTGTATGCACACGGCCACGGATTCAGTCCCCGGATGAGCCGTTCCAGTTCTTCTGCCGGTTTTGAGAAATCCATTCTTCCCATTTCTTTCGAGAGCATGGATGCATAGCAGCTTAGCGAATCATCCTGCTTTGTGCGTGTTGCTGTATGATTTTCAAGTCCGGTGAGTGTCTCAAGGATCAAAGCTGCCCCTGCCGTAGCCAGCTTGTCATGCAGTGTGGCTCCGGTATCCTCCGGTGTGATAGCGACCTCGACCTTGTCAATCATATCTCCGGTATCCAGTCCCTTTTCCATATACATCGTCGTGACACCTGTCACTGTTTCTCCGTCAATGATTGCCCGTTCAATCGGAGCTGCCCCACGATATTTCGGAAGCAGTGATGCATGGATATTGATACATCCATATGGCGGAATCGATAAAATGCTTTCCGGCAGAATCTGTCCATATGCAGCCACGACAATCACATCCGGCTTGTATGACCGAAGCGTCTCTACCATCTCTGCCTCCCGTACCTTTTCCGGCTGATAGACTGGTATGTCATATTCCTGTGCTTTCACCTTGACCGGCGTTGGCACCAGCTTCCGGTTTCGCCCCTGTGGTTTGTCCGGCTGTGTTACAACCGCCACCACCTCATGTTCTTTCACAATTGCCGAAAGTGCAACGGCTGCAAACTCCGGCGTTCCCATATATATGATTCTCATGTTCTACCTCCATGTTCTGGCTTCTCGCACATGCGGATTTTTACTGCTCCGGATCAACAGGCTCTACTTTGTAAAGTCCATCCTCCACCTTGTCCTTGTACAAAATTCCATCCAGATGATCCAGTTCATGACAGATGGCACGTGCCAGCAGTCCTTCGCCCTCGATCTGTCGAAGCTGCATATCCTCATCATACGCCTCACAGATGACATGATTCGGTCTTGTCACAGTTCCCTGCAATCCGGGCAGACTCAGGCATCCTTCTTCACCGGTCTGCTCGCCATCCGCCTCGATAATTCTCGGATTGATCAACGTATAGGCATTATCATCTCCAATATCAATCACGACGATGCGCTTTAATATACCAACCTGTGGTGCAGCCAATCCCACACCATTTGCCTCATACATCGTGTCATACATATCGTCAATCAAAGTCTGCAAACGCGGTGTCATCTTCTCAATCGGTTTACAAACCTTTCTCAACACATCATCACCATCTAAACGTATCTTTCTTGTTGCCATAACGCCCTCCATATTTTCTATATTGCCTGTTTTAACATACCGTCATCGGATTCACATCTACTGTAATCGTCACACCCTCGCAGCTGCATGTGTCAATATAGTCACGCAGCGTGGTGATCGCGCCAAGTCCCGGTGCCTTAATATAAATCACGTAGCGGTATTCATCGTTGATTTTTCCGATTGCCGCTTCGCCCGGGCCAATGATCCTGGTATGTGTAAACTGTAATGTATTTAATTTCTCTTTTAAATCGCAGCTCAGGATTTCTGCATAGCTTTCCACTTTTCCTTTGGACTCTCCTGTCAGCAGAACCTGCAGCATATCATAGACCGGTGGATACCGGAGCATCCGCCGGTATGCCATCTCCATGTCATAAAATGCCCCGTAATCCTGATTCGCAGCCGCCGCAATCGCATAATGTTCCGGCTGGTATGTCTGGATCACTACCGAACCTTCTTTATCACCGCGGCCGGCACGCCCTGCAGCCTGTGTCAGCAGTTCAAATGTCCGTTCACCTGCCCGGTAATCATTCGCATACAGGGACAGATCTGCCAGTATTACACCGACCAATGTCACATTGCTGTAATCATGCCCCTTCACGATCATCTGCGTTCCGATCAGCATATCTGCCTTTCCTTCCGAAAACTGCTTCAATATACGGGCACCGGCATCTTTCCGCATCGTTGTGTCACGATCCATACGCAATGTCTTAATCCCGGGAAACAGTTTTTTTATCTCTTCTTCGACTTTCTCTGTTCCTGTTCCAAACCCGGCGATCATATTGGACCTGCAAGACGGACATTGTTTCGGCATCGCCATCGAATACCCGCAATAATGACACACCAGCTGCCTTTGCGCCTGCATCGTCTGTTGATGATACGTCAGTGCCACATCACATTTTGGACATTTGATTGCTTCTCCACATGCCCGGCACGATACAAAGCTGTTAAATCCACGCCGATTGATAAAAAGCATCATTTGTTCTTTCTTCGCAAGCCGGTCCTGTATCTTCGCATACAGATTCCGGCTGATGATGCTTCGGTTTCCCTTTCGCAGTTCATCCCGCAAATCGACAACTTCAATCTGCTGTGCTTTCACACCATCCGGCCGGCTGTTTAATTCCCATAATACATAGCGCCCGGTCTCAGCCTGTGCATAGCTTTCCACACTCGGTGTCGCTGAGCCAAGTATCACACTGGCTTCCTCCAGCTCTGCACGCTTGATTGCAACATCCCGTGCATGATATTTCGGTGCCTGATCACTCTTAAATGCAGCGTCATGTTCCTCATCTATCACTATCAGTTTCAGGTTCGGAAATGGTGTGAACAATGCTGTTCTCGGTCCGATTACAACATCGACTTCGCCCTCTTTTGCCCTGCGGAACTGCTCGTATTTTTCCCCCTTGCTCTGTTTGGAATTCACAAAGGCGACCCGCGTGCCAAAATGCTTCCGGAACCGTGCGAGTGTCTGATACGTCAACGATATTTCCGGAATCAGCACAATAGCCTGTCCGCCATCCCGCACGACCTCTTTGATACACTGAATGTAGACCTCTGTTTTTCCACTGCCGGTTATCCCGTACAGCAGATATGTCTTTCGCACTTCATTTTGATAGTCCTCCGCAAACGCATCCACCAACGCCTGTTGCGCATCATTCAGTGTTACAAACTCCCAATTTTTATCAGAAAGCACAGTCTCTTCTATCTTCTGTGCCGTTTTACGCACCGTCTGTTTTACCGGCATAACCGTCTGCAATGCCTGATTCATTGTCGTTCCATACGTCTCACGCATCCATGCTGCAAGTTGAATCAGTTTTCCCTCGATAGGGAGTCCTTTCTGCGGTACCTCCAGAATATCTTTGATTTTCTCCGGCTCATACGAAGGTTCATCTGTTATTCCAATCACATACCCATGCCGGCGTGCGTTTCCTTTCCCAAATGGGACCGTTACCAGACTTCCAATCTGTACCTGTGATTCCAGTGCTTCCCCGATCCGGTACTGAAACACCCGGTCGATTGCACTATGCGAAATATCGATTATTATATCCGCATATGTCTGTGACATCCTCTTCCTCCAAAATCTCACAAATCAGTTCACGTTCATCCATATGGTGCTTTACTCCATGGATTTCCTGATAATCCTCATGTCCTTTTCCTGCAAGCACAACCACGTCGCCTTCCTTTGCATGCAGGATTGCATAGCGGATTGCCTCTTTTCGATCTGCAATCTTCACATATGCGCCCGTTGTCTTCTTCATGCCTGTCTCAATGTCATCCATAATCGCAAGCGGTTCCTCATCTCTTGGATTATCACTTGTAATAATTGTAAAATCCGCCATAGTTCCAGATACCTCACCCATCTCAAACCGACGGTCTCTGGATCGGTTTCCTCCACATCCGAACAAAGGTATCAGGCGTTTTGGATTATATGCACGCAGTGCTGTAAGCAGACTTTCAAGTGCCATAGCATTGTGTGCATAATCGATCATCAGGGTAAATGCATCCGAAATCGGGATCATTTCCACACGTCCGCGCACCTTCACTTCCTTCAATATGTTCTGAATATCCGCAACTGAAACCTGCAGCAGATCTGCAACAGCGATTGCAGCCAGGGAATTATGGACAGAAAACTCTCCCGGCAGATCTACTACAATCTTTGCCTCCAATTTTCCACACAGAGTGTACTGGATTCCAAGCACACCTTTTTCTCTGTATAACTCCACGTCCTGTGCACGGTAATCGGCATCCGCCTGTTCACCATAGGTCACTTTCTCACAGGTTGCATGTTCCATCATATAGCCGGCATTTGCATCATCCACATTAAAGATGCCTGTCTTGCAGAGCGTAAACAGCTTTGCTTTCCAGTCACGATATTCCTCAAAGCTTGCATGTTCATTTGGTCCGATATGATCTTTCGATAAATTCGTAAAGATGCCATAATCGAAGGATACACCTGCCACGCGATCAAGCATCAGTCCCTGGGAGGATACTTCCATTACAACCGCCTGACAACCATTATCCACCATATCTCTCAGATATTTATGTAACAGCATAGACTCTGGTGTTGTATTGTTCGCAGGAATCCGCTGCTTTCCATCCATAATCTCAATGGTGCCGATCAGTCCGGTTTTAATTCCGGATCGCTCCAGCATCTCCCGGATCATATAAGTTGTTGTCGTCTTGCCTTTGGTTCCGGTCAGTCCAATTACCTTCAGCTTTTCAGAAGGATTTCCATAAAAAGCGGAACTGATCATACCCATGGCATACCGCGTATTTTCCACCCGGATGACTGTGACCGTATCCGGCACAGCAACCGGCTTTTCCACTACAATAACCGCAGCTCCTTTTTCGGCTACATCCTGTACATATTTATGTCCATCCGATACCGCTCCGGAGATACAGAAAAACAGATCGCCCGGCTGTACTTTCCTTGAGTCATTGCGGATATCATGAAATGAGATACCGGTGCTTCCCTGCAATACCTCAAATTTAAGTCCCTGTAATACTTCTGATAATTTCATATCTTACCTCCATATAAGAATATACATGAAAAGTAAATAAGGCTACAGCATTTGTTCTGCAGCCTTTGAAGCCCTTATGGGTTTTACTCGTCATCACCGACAATTTTTACTTTTCCGCTATACAATTCCTCAACTGCCGTTGAAAGCGGTTTTCCACTTGCAGACTTTACCAGTGGTTCTGCACCATCAATAATCTGTCTTGCTCGCTTTGCAGTTGCCATAACTACGGAATAACGGCTCTGAACAACCGGCTGTTCTCCTGGTTCTACGTCGCTGTTAATTACTTCCATTAACTCTGTGTAAGATGGATGTATCATTGTCTATATCTCCCTTCCTATAAAGCTTTCAGCTCATTTTTAATTTCTTCCATAAATTCCAGATTATTTTCACGCAGACATTTTCTGCCTACAATAATCGAGTGTACGCTGTGTACACATGTATCTAAATCGTCGTTTACAACGATATAGTCATATTGCTGCATATCCTCGGATTCCTCTACCGCCCGCTGCATACGTTTGTTGATGACTTCCTCACTCTCAGTGCCACGTCCTGCCAGACGTTCACGAAGTCCCTTTGCACTCGGTGCTGTAATAAATATAAGAATCGCATCCGGATATTGTTCACGGACATTCATGGCGCCCTGCACTTCGATTTCCAGAATCACATCGTGACCTTTCGCCATCTCATCCTCTACAAATTTTCTTGGGGTACCATAATAATTTTCCACATACTGTGCCCACTCGATAAATCCATTATAATCAATCAGATTCCGGAATTCATCTACGGATTTGAAATAGTATTCTCTTCCATCTACTTCTCCCTCACGCGGAGCACGTGTTGTCGCCGACACCGACAGGCTGTAACCATACTCAGCAACCATCTTCTTGACAACAGTACCTTTTCCAACGCCGGAGAATCCGGAAATAACGATCAAAGAACCTTTCTTTGCCATAATATATCTGGTTCCTCCTACTCTATATTCTGTATCTGTTCACGAACCTTTTCAATCTCTGTCTTCAGATCAATCCCTCTGTCCGCAATAATCAGGGAATTGGCTTTGGACAAAATCGTATTTGCCTCCCGGTTCATCTCCTGTACAATGAAGTCCAGCTTTCTGCCGACTGCACCACCCTCGGTCAGGATTTTGATTGTACTGTCAATATGGCTTCTGAGCCGTACAACCTCCTCGTCCACGCAAACCTTGTCCGCATACATTGTAACTTCTGCTGCAATACGCTGCTCATCAATCTGCGTATTGATTGCAAGCTCGTCCACCTTCTCGATCAGTCTTGTCTTATAGTCTTCAATAATCTGCGGGGATTTTTCCTCGATATATGCTACGATTTCTGACATTGCAGAAAGCTTGGCAAGCAGATCTTTCTTCAGATTCTCACCCTCACGAATACGGGATTCTACAAACTTCTCTGCTGCTTCCCGCACAACGCCCTCTAAATGCGACCAGATCTCATTTTCATCCACAGACTGTTCCTCGAGTGTAAATACCTCAGGGAATCTTCCAATCACTGTCGGCTTCACATCCGACTGTAATCCGAAATCATCAACCATACTGTTCAGGTATGTGATATATTCCGATGCAATGTCTTTGTTATATTTGACACATACGTTGGATTTCGTGTAATCCTCATATGTGATAAATACATCTACTTTTCCACGCTGAATGTATTCTTTCAGGCAGTTTCGAATATCTGTCTCAAAATAATTCAGTTTCTTGGGCAGCTTCACATTCATATCACAGAATCTGTGATTGACTGCCTTGATCTCTACGACGATCTTTCGATCCTCGTTTACCTGTTCGCCTCTTCCGAAGCCTGTCATACTCTTTATCACGATAGTCTCCTGTTAATTCCTGTTTTCAAATAAAAATAATGCAGATTATCGTTTCTCTTTATCACTGAACGATAATCTACATTATTATAGTATAGGCACCCCTAAAAATCAAGGTGTTTTGATGTTTAATTTCACGTTTTAAGCTTCTGCAATCCCATGAATATCCGGCTCGATACTCATCGAATAATTTGTATGATAAATCACAAATCCCGGTTTTGCTTTCGGCGGTTTCTTCAGGTTCTTCTTTGTCGTATAGTCAATCTCCACCTTTGGTGCTTCCTTGCCGGTTGAGTAATATGCCGCAAGCCTTGCTGCTTCCTCATAGGTGTGGTCCGGAATCTCCGTCTCGCCATTCGTCTTGACAATCACATGAGAACCAGGCATCTGCTTCGCATGAAACCATAGATCATTTCCCTCCGCGAACTTGAAAGTAAGTTCCTCATTCTGGAAATTATTCTTCCCTACATACATATGGTAGCCGTCACCGGATATATAATGCAGTGGCTTTGCTTTTGCCTGCTTCTTCTGTTTATTCCGGTCAAATCTGCCACGCACATAACCACTTTCGATAAGTTCCTGCTTGATTTCCTGCAGATCATTTTCCGTCTTGGCAATCTCCAGAGAATTCTGCACCGACAGTAGATAATCAAGTTCCTCCTTTGACTCTACCGTAAGCTCCATCAATGCTTCATAGGTACGCTTCAACTTGTTGTATTTGTTGAAATACCGCTTTGCATTTTCCATCGCGGACTGCTCCGGATCTAACGGAATTGTAATCGTACTTCCATCATAATAGTTTTCACAGGTGATTTCTTTATCCCCCGGCTTGCAGGAATATCCGTATGCGGTCAGCAGTTCTCCATACACTTTGTATTTTTCACGCTTCTCTGTATCCTTCAATTGTGACCGTTGCAGATCATATTTTTTTGCCGTCCGCTCAATTGCATTACTGACAATCTTTCGAAGATCGGTCGACCGTTGCCGGATCCGCGTCACTACACTTTTTGCCTGATAGTATTCTTCAATGACCGGAGACATCGACGTAAATGCTTTTAGTCCATCGATATCTTTGTTCGGAAGGTTCTCTTCCTGTGCTCCGTACATCGTCAATGTGCACGCTGCAAATTCCTTTGGTGCATAGCCCTGATAAGCGATACACGGTGCAAACTGTTCTTCTTTTATGCTCCGGCGCATTGCATCAAACGCAGCATATAAAGATTCCTGCTCCCGCATTGAAAGTCCCGCTGTACTCATTCCACCATCGACACCTGCCCGGTAACAGATTTCATTCGCAATCACCGGCGATAATCCTGTCAGGGATGTATAGATTGCTTTCGTCACCGATACCGGCTTGCGCAGGACATGATTCATAAAATAGTTGATATCAATGTCTAACGGATTCTCTTTCTCCTGTGCCGGTGGATATACATACGTTCTTCCCGGTAACACCTCCCGCACAGAGCTTACCTGATGGGATATATGTTTAATACTGTCAATGATCGTGCCATCCGCATCTGTGAAGATGATATTGCTGTGCTTACCCATAATCTCAACGATCAGTTTCTTCCGGCACAGGTCTCCCATCTCATCAAGATGTTCTAACTCCATCTCTATAATCCGTTCAAAGTTCGGCTGTGTCACGGACAGGATACGTGCATTTCCGATATGTTTCCGAAGCAGCATACAGAAGTTTGGTGCTGTCGTCGGATTCTCCTTTGTCTGCCCGGTCAGATAAATAAGGGGCAGGCTGGCATCCGCAGAAATCACCAGACGACTGGTTGTGTTGCCCTGTTCTGTCCGGTTTTTCACGACCAGACACAGTTCATCCACTTCCGGCTGATATATTTTATAGATACGTCCGCCTGTCAGATTCTTTTTTAGTTCACTGACGATTGCCGACACGGTTACTCCGTCAAATGCCATTTTCTTACTCCTTTTCATTCCAATAATCACAATCAATAATCACGAAACACACTATGATTTGCATATATGGCTGCATCGTTGTCTGACTATATAAGATGTATTATCAGACAACGATGCAGACACATAAAAGCAAATCATAGTCCGTTTCGTAAGCTACTTTCTAAAATTGCAATCACATAATATCAAAAATGCATGTCAATGTAAATGCGCATATAGATTCATGAAGTAATATGATACATTTGTGACTTAGAAGTAATTCGTGTTCTGTGAATATCAGCAATGCGAAAACACGATGTTTTCGCAAGCTGCCACTGAGCCACGGATGGCGAATTGGCAGCGGTTGCGTACGGTAATAAATATATCCCAGAACACGATTATTACTTCTTAGTCACAATATGTTATATTACGAATGAATCTACTATGCATATTTACATCTGACATGCATTTTGACCACCTTATGTGATTATATTAAATCAACAATCCAAGCAGATCGTTGCTTCTCTTTACAAATGCTGTCATCTTCTCGGCGGAGAGTGGCTTGTTGGCAAGGACAGCCAGATCATAAAGCTGGTTGCAGATCATATCCTTGTACTCTCCCTCCGGGTTATCCAAGATGTATTTTACAAGCTTGTTGTTTGAATTTAAGACAAGTGTCTCTGCCTCACCTGCACCAAACATAGCCGGATCCATACCATCCATACTGTACGCACGCATCATCTCCATCATACGACGCGAATCCTCGGATACAGTCAGGACAGAAGATACATTCTCGTTCTTCATGCTCTCGACTTTGACTACAAGCTTGTCATTTCCGGTTGCTTTCTTGAATGCCTCGGAAAGCTTATCTGTATATTCCTTCGTCTGCTCTTCTGTCAGCTTCTCACCGACGAAATTATCGGCAAGATCTGCATCAATACGCAGGAACTTCACATTTTCATTTTTACCTTCAAGGTGTGTGATGTATGGGTTATCAATGTTGTGTGTCAGATAAACCGCATTCATGCCCTCTTCCTTGAACATGTTGATATACTGGGACTGTGCCACTTCATCAGAGATATAGAATACCTTGTTCTCGTATTTCTCCTTACCCTCTTCGAGGTATTCCGGAAGTGTGATGTACTTGCCATTGATGTCCTTGAAGAGCATATAATCTGTCATCTTGTCACAGAACTTCTCATCCTTCAGGCAGCCAAACTTGATGAATGGGCTTAAATCATCCCAATACTTCTCATAATCATCCTTGTTGTTCTTGTACATGCCAGCCAGCTTATCAGCGACTTTCTTCGTAATGTAATCAGAGATCTTCTTGACAAATCCATCATTCTGCAATGCGGAACGGGATACATTCAGTGGCAGATCCGGACAGTCAATCACACCCTTCAACAGAAGCAGGAATTCCGGAATGACTTCCTTGATATTATCTGCGATGAATACCTGATTGTTATATAACTTAATCGTACCCTCCAACTGGTCATACTGTGTATTGATCTTCGGGAAGTACAAAATACCCTTTAAGTTAAATGGATAATCCATATTCAGGTGAATCCAGAAGAGCGGCTTCTTGAAGTCTAAGAACACATGCTGATAGAAATCAATGTACTGCTCGTCCGTACAATCCTTCGGATTACGCATCCAGAGAGGATTCGTATCATTTAACGGTTTTCTCTCCTCTTCCTTTTCCTCTGAAGTCTCCTCTGTTTTTTCTTCTGATGCATCCTTCTTTGGTGCGTCACCGACAAGCTCATCCTCCTGTGTCGTATCGACCTCGATCACCTTGTCCTTTTCCTTCTTCTCGGCTTCCTTCTTGGCAGCCTCTTCCTCTTCCTTATCCTCATTGATAAAGTAGATGTTGTATGGCATAAATGCACAGTACTTCTGGATGACTTCCTTCACACGGTACTCATTTGCATACTCTAAGCAATCCTCATTCAGATACAATGTGATAGCTGTACCACGGATATCGTCGTCGCTCTCACTCATTGTGTAATTCGTTCCGCCGTCGCACTCCCAATATACCGGCTTTGCACCTTCCTTGTAGGAGCATGTCTCGATCGTTACCTTATCCGCAACCATAAATGCGGAATAAAAACCAAGTCCGAAGTGTCCGATGATCTGCTCATCGCCAGACTTATCCTTATATTTATTGATGAAGTCCGTTGCACCGGAAAATGCGATCTGATTGATATATTTGTCAAGTTCTTCCTCTGTCATACCAAGACCATTATCCACAAATGTCAAAGTCTTATCCTTGGCAGAAGCATACACCTCAATCTTGTATTCCTCGCCTTCAACTTCCTCATATTCTCCCATCACCGCAAGCTTCTTCAATTTTGTGATTGCATCACAACCGTTGGAAATCAGCTCCCGGATGAAAATATCCTGGTCTGAATAAAGCCATTTCTTAATAATCGGAAAAATGTTGTCACTGTTAATTGATAAATTACCCTGTCGTTCCATGTCTTATTACCTCCTAATAACCAATACAAGCCTGCTGTCCTTTCCTGCAGACTTATTTTTTACGATTGTGTATTTCATAAATAAGATAATAATACCTGGTAATATGAATGTCAAGAAAAAATTAGCACTCATTTTTATTGAGTGCTAATAATTCTACTTTAAATATAATATTTCTTGATTGTGTCATCCCAGACATGCTCCAACGTTTTGTCCATCGTAAATATCTTTAAAGAGGTTCCGGTTGTCACAGACAGCGCTTCATGTTCATAGACAACATTCATAAACAACGCGCTCACATCCTCCTCTTTGACCGGCAGATTGTTCATTTCCAACAGGCGGCTGATATTCTCCCGGTTGAACATCAGGATAATCTTGAAACCGATTGGCAGCCGTTCCCCTTTGAGAAATGAATACACGGTTGCCTTGATATCCTTCCATTCAATATATTCCGGCAAATCCACCTGTGCCTCCGTATCAAAATAGTCACGGTTCAGTCTGCCATTTACATAATAATCAAGCTTTGTTTTCACCCGTGCCTCGTACAGATAAAAGCTGTCGTATTTTTCCTTTTCAAACAGCTCTTTTATATATTCTGCTTTTTCTTCTATCTCAACTATCTCCATCTTCTACCTCTGATTCAAATAAATCGTTACCAGATCATATGCGCCGTAAGGCTCTTCCGTATACTGAAAATACTGCACGGCACCCACATCCTGCATAAAGGAATAATCAAAGTCCTTCGTATAATCAGTCACAACAACCTCAATTGTGCCTGTACTGTTCCGTAACGCCTGATTTCTGATCAGTGTGCGGAATGCATCACTGTCACAGATCAGATTGTTTTGTTCATAATAATTATAATCCGTACTGTCGCACGCCGGAAATGCTTCCTGCTTCCAGTCATGTCTGTCATCCATGATCTCATCCGTGACATTGAAATACTCATGCCCGGCAAATACACCACGATCCGGAAGTGGATCGTCCCATGTGGCATCCACCTGATACCAATTTCCATCCAGACACACCTGATTCCATGCATGGAGTTCATTATCCGCCGTTCCGGTTACAATCTGATTCTCGATTCCAACACATGTCATAAGCAGCGCCATTGCCTCCGCATATCCATTGCACACGGCTTTGTTCTGCACCAGGGCACCATATGCCCGATACGCATAATCCTTTGAGGATTCCACATACCCATACTGACAATGCACCACGATGTAATCATGGATTGCAAGCTCTTTTTCATAGTCTGTCATATCCGGCTTGATGATCTGCTTTAACACCGCTTCCACTTTATCATACAGCTTGTAGGCAAGTGCATGATCGGATGGAATTGCAGCGTTATTCACATATTTCTGCCATACATAATAGTTATCTGAGATTTCATATTGAAACCGGATCCGCATGCCGTCCCGGCTTTTTTCTGTCACCATATACTGGTCGACCATGCCGTTCATACTGCACAGGTTCTCATTGATATTGGAAATATCGCTCTCCGAAATTCCGGATATATAAAAATTACCATGTGTCTTTCCTTCATTGATCTGCTCTGTGACCATCTGTGTCAGTTCTTCCATACTGTACGCGGTTTCATCCGGATGCAGATACGAACCGATGCGGAAATTGTAAAAGTAAAACACAAGGATCACAGCCACCACAAGCACCGGAAAGATAATGTGCATTTTTTCATTTTTTTGCTTCATTTAATGCTTGCTCCTGTCTTTTTCTTCCTCGTCAGATTCATCGTCTTTTCCATTTCCACCTTTGCCTATCATGATCAATACAACCATCAATACGATGGAAACGATCAGGCAGATGGCTACCAAAAGTGGTTTGCCACTGTCACCGGTTGCGATTATATTTGCAAGAATTGCGTTCATAATTTGCTCCTTATTAATTTACATGTTGGTATAGAAGCTGACTGTAATACGCGATTCTACGCAGACGCGCTCTCGCTCACTTCCACACGCAACGGTACTAAACTCACTGCTATGCAGTTCGTTAAGTGCCGGCGTGTTCCAATGGTCTGCGTATAAATCGGTATATACAGCCAGCTTCATCTACATACAGACCTTGTTACTATATCTATATTATATTAAATTATCTAAGTATAAATCGCAACCTTTTTTCGCGTTTGTCTTGTCGGTTCTTGGGATTTGTTGTATATTATATTTCAAACATTAAATACCTGTAAATATTTACAATATCTTTGGCATATAGCACAAATCAATCCCTTGTTATGTGCCTTAGCACAACGCAAATTATTTACAGAAGATAAAGTGAGGTAGATTATGGCACAGTTATGGGGCGGTCGTTTCACAAAGGAGACAGACCAGTTAGTATATAATTTTAATGCATCGATCAGTTTTGATCAGAAGTTCTACAAGCAGGACATCCGCGGCAGCATCGCACATGTGACAATGCTTGCAGCAAGCGGTATCCTGACTGATGCGGAACGCGATCAGATTATCGATGGTTTAAACGGCATCCTTGCCGATGTAGAAAATGGAACACTGGAGATATCTTCTAAATATGAGGATATTCACAGCTTCGTCGAAGCGAATCTGATTGACCGGATTGGCGATGTCGGCAAGAAGCTTCACACCGGACGTTCGAGAAATGATCAGGTGGCACTCGATATGCGCCTGTATGTACGTGATGAGATTCTCGAAGTCAAGAAGCTTCTCGTGTCACTGATGAAAGAGCTTCACATTTTAATGAAAGAAAATGTAGATACCTATATGCCGGGCTTTACACATCTGCAGAAAGCACAGCCTGTTACATTTGCACACCATGTCGGTGCATATATGGAGATGTTCAAACGTGATTACAGCCGTATGACCGATATCTATACACGTATGAACTATTGTCCGCTTGGTGCAGGTGCACTGGCTGGAACAACATATCCACTGGATCGTGACCTGACCGCCAGCCTTCTGGATTTTGCCGGTCCAACCTTAAACAGTATGGATTCAGTTTCTGACCGTGACTATGTGATTGAGATGCTTTCCGCATTCTCTACGATCATGATGCATCTGTCCCGTTTCTCTGAGGAGATCATCATCTGGAACTCCAACGAGTACCAGTTTGTAGAATTAGATGATGCATACAGCACCGGAAGTTCGATCATGCCACAGAAGAAGAATCCGGATATCGCCGAACTTGTCCGCGGTAAGACCGGGCGTGTATATGGCGCACTGATGTCCATTCTCACAACGATGAAGGGTATTCCACTTGCATATAATAAGGATATGCAGGAGGACAAGGAGCTTACCTTCGATGCGATTGACACAGTCAAAGGATGTATCGCCTTGTTCACAGGTATGATCTCTACGATGAAGTTAAACAAGCCTGTCATGGAGAAAAGTGCCATGAACGGATTTACAAATGCCACCGATGCGGCTGATTATCTGGTTAATCACGGTGTTCCGTTCCGTGATGCACATGGTATTGTTGGTCAGCTTGTACTCTACTGCATCGAGCATGATAAATCCCTGCTTGATATGTCCATCGACGAGTATAAGGCAATCAGCCCGGTATTCGAGGATGACATCTACGAAGCGATCAGCCTGAAGACTTGTGTCAGCAAGCGAAATACGATTGGCGCACCGGGCGAGAAAGCTATGAAGCAGGTGCTCGCGATCAATGAAGAATATCTGAAAAATTTGTAATAAATACGTAAATGCAAAAGTTTTATATGCTTCAATGGTCTGCTTAAGAATCAGTAATTATGTACAACTCTATTTACTTTTTATATACTTTTGCATTTACTTACATGATGGAGTTCTTACAATTATATTTTTGAAAGGAGTTTACCTTTATGAATAAGACGACAAAAGCGAAGTATGACCTTGCGACGCGCATGTTGAAAGTGGATATTTCGGTAGATGAAGTGGCACTGATGTCCGGACTCACGGTTGATGAGATTGAGAAGTTAAAGGCCGGGATTGAGCCGGAAGAGATTATTGACGAGGCAGCTTTCGCGGAGAAAGCTCTGAAAGGCAAGGACAAGTAATGCGCAAATGAAACAGAACCTGATAGATGTTTCTGATTTTTCCTCTGTTTCACAATCATCATAAAAAGAAAGCGATTCGATGAAAATCAAATCACTTTCTTTTTTCTTTCTATAACACTTTTTATACCTGCTCGTACAGTCTCTGATAGATCTCTGCGGAATTAGACCAGCTGTAGTTCTGCTGCATCGCACATTCCTGCATACTCTGCCATGCATCCTTCTTATCAAAGTATACCTGCTTTGAGTAGTTGATCGTATTCAGTAACTCATGTGCGTTGTAGTTCGCGAATGAGAATCCGGTTCCGCTTCCCTCAAACTCATTGTATGGAATAACCGTATCCTTAAGTCCGCCCGTCTCTCTTACGATAGGCAATGTACCATAACGAAGTGCCATCAGCTGCGTCAGTCCACATGGCTCGAAGCGCGATGGAACCAGCATCGCATCACACGCTGCATACATCTTGTGTGACAATTCATCCGAATAATAAATATTCGCAGATACCTTTGCCGGATGGATGCCCTGATAATAACGGAACATATCTTCATAACGACGTTCGCCGGTACCAAGTACAACAAACTGTGTCCCGTCCGTACAGATATCGTTCATAACACGGTCAACCAGATCTAAGCCCTTCTGGTCTGTCAGTCTGGAGATAATACCGATCATATAAGCGTTCTTATCTTCCGGAAGTCCGAGTTCCTTCTGCAGGGCAAGCTTATTTGCCACCTTGTTCTTGCGGAAGTTCTTCAATGTGTAATTCTTATAGATCTTCTTATCTGTAGCCGGATCGTAATCCTTGTAGTCGATACCATTTACAATGCCCCACAGGCTCTGGTTTCTCGCGCGAAGCAACCCGTCTAATCCTTCACCATAATAAGGCGTCTGAATCTCCTGTGCATACGTATTCGATACCGTTGTGATCTTATCTGCGTAAACAAGACCACCCTTGAGCATACTTGCATCCTTATCGATCTCCAGCTTATCCGGTGTGAACAGGTAATCCGGAAGTCCGGAATACTCCTGTACGGTCTTGATATCCCATCTTCCCTGGAACTGCAGGTTGTGGATCGTCATAATCGACTTCATACCGCTATAAAATGGATTGTCTGCAAACAATGTCTTTAAATATACCGGAACGAGTCCTGCCTGCCAGTCATGGCAATGTACGATGTCCGGCTGGAATCCGATACTTGGCAGGATAGAAAGCGCTGCCTTGCTGAAATAGCAGAACTTCTCGATATCCCATTTCATATCATCACTGTAAATATTGAATCCATTGAAATAATATTCATTGTCAATAAAGTATACCGGAACACCCTCATATTCCAGATACATAACCCCTACATATTGCTGTTTCCAGCCAATATCCATATGGAAATGCGTCAGATAGCGCATCTTCTCCTTGAATTTTGCCGGCAGGCACATATAATTTGGAATGATGACACGCACGTCATACTCCTTTTTATCAAATATCCTCGGCAGTGTACCAACAACATCTGCAAGTCCGCCAGTCTTGATAAATGGTACGCACTCCGATGCAATATAAGCCACTTTCTTCATGTTTTTTGTCCTCCCATATCCGACTCTAAAAGTCTCGTAACAAAGTTATTCTAATTTTAGCATAAGCACTCCGATTATTCAATCCATTTTATGGCACATTCTGTCAAAACTCGTCCGGTTCTACCGGCTGGATAACCGCCGCATCTTCTGCAGCATTGCCCGGTCTACCTCCGCCTCTCCGTAACGGATATCCTCGTAACAGCGTGTCAGTTCCGTCACATCTGCCAACGACTGCTCACTTAATTCCTTCTCGATTTCCCGTCCGGTTTTTGACTGGTCCAATGCGATGTCGTAACGATAGCGCTCAATACAATCCTTGTAGCATCGCCTTGCCCGCTGCCTGCGCGACAGAAACCGTTGCTTCTCCTCCGCACGCGTCCGTTGTTCCTCTTTCCTCTTTTTTACCATAACCAATTCCACCTGATCGGTCGAGAGATTGCGTCTGGACATTAAGAACCGCACGAACCGCACCAGCAGCTTATATGCGATAAATACTCCAAGACAGATAAGTCCGACATATAACACCGGCTCGAGCGTCTGTCCAATGGAACGAATCCCCGCCGGCACATCTCCATCGTCAAATTCCTGATGCTCGCTCGTCTCCGCCTCTCCACTGCGGAACCAGAAGCTTATATAGTGATAGAAAAGTCCGATTACCATCGCGATTACACGAACCACTGCCAGTATCGCCTGCCCGATCAATGCAATCACTCTGCGGAAATCAAACACTTCCCCAAGTACAAGTCCAAGCGTCAGACAGAGAATGATCGCACCAACCATGATCGTATTTACAGACAGTATCTGCCGAATCGGAATTCCTGATACATGACTGGTCGCGTCCAGATAATTCTCCATGCCATCGGTATACACAAGCGCAAGATACAGAAAAAGCAGACACAACGCTGTCACATATGCATAGATATGCAACCCTCTCACCGACAGATAATCACTTACCAGATACACAATCAGACAAAGCAGGAAAGATGGCCACGGAAGTTCATCCATCTGCTTTCTTTTATTTTGCCACGTGCTTTTCACAGATGTCCCAAGAAGATAACATGGTATCAGGAAATAAAACCACTGCGTCTCCATTGATACCGGAAGCAGGAACATCGGCAGCCGCAGCACCGCATGTCCGGCAAACAGCCATACATAATGCCCCGCCTTCTCCCGCAGAATATATGAATACACAAACATCACACCCGTGATTGGAAGCAGAAAGTAATGCACATCCTGTTTCAAAAGCACCACTTCAAAAAAGGCAAAACACAGACTGCAGCAAAGCCATTCATATAACAGATGCAGAAGCTTCGTGATCTGTAACAGTTTAGATTTCATTCCACTTCACCTCCACGCCCTGCATATAGCCACGCCATCCAGTTTTCTCCTGAATATCATAATACGGAACTGCCATGTGCAGCTCCGGGTGATTTTTGTGCATATAATCAAGCTTTATAAGCAGATCCTCCTTGTAATAGGGTGAAATAATCACATACGTTACCTGCTCTTCGATCTGCTGTATTTCGTTATCTACCAGCTGCATAAACGCATCAATCCCTGCATTTTCCCGGATACGTGCCAGATATTTGTCGATTGTCATTCCATGCTCTATCGACATACCGGCTTCCACACGCTCACAGGCTCCGGTCACGCAGTCAACCCCGTTTGATACAAGCTCCACCGACACCTTATGCTGCAGAAAATAATCTGCAATCGTTCCCGCCATACGGATACTCATTTCCTGCAAATATTCGGTCTTTACCATGATATTGGTTTCCAGATTGAGCAGAATCCGCACACGCTGTTCAGATGTGTAACCATACATATTTACCATAAGCTTTGACGCTTTCGCCGTTGCTTTCCAGTTGATCTTCCCATAGGTATCACCATAGGTGTATTCCCGGATTCCCCGGAATGTATAAGGATCCTCCATCTGGTTTCGTCTTGTCTCAAGCTCCCCCATCAAATGCGTGCAAAACATCGAAAGCTCCGGAGATACCACACGTTTCGGCAGCACATACAGCCACGCATCAGCTTTCCGGCTATATGCGAAATTCGTCGTCATAAAGAAATCACGTGCCGTCATATTCAGACTTGGTATGCCAAACAACCCCCGTTTTCCGGTCTGGAATGGCAGACGTCGCGTAATCTTCCGGTAGCCAAGCACAGAGAACACATCGTTTCGATAATAGCTGTCGGTCACGACTGTATTTTCCGTATCCGCAAACTGAAAGGAACGGTCGGTTGAGAATTTGACGTGAAAGACAGGCAAAGGCAGAAACTTCCCATTGTAGATGACTTCTGTCAGGGCACTTGCATCCCCTTCTCTGACACATGTATCCTCAAATGAAATTGTCACATCGAGATTCCGGTTCCACCATTTCGCATACAGGCGTTTCTGTACAATATAAACCAGACTCGCAATCACAAGTGCAACAATCAGATTCACTGCTTCCAATCCTCCACCGGTACTTCGACCATCGCTACGATCTCCTGCATCCGTTCGTTGTTATCCTTTGTACTTCCATACGTCAGAAGGCGATGTGCCAGCACGCATGGTGCAAGCTGTTTCACGTCATCCGGTATCACATACGTTCTTCCCTGCATCGCTGCATAGCACTGGGAGGCACGGACAAGTGCAAGCATCGCACGCGTGCTGACCTCTGTCATGACTCCCTGATCCATGCCAGTGTCCTCCACGATCCGGACGATATATTTCCGGATACACGGATGTACAGTTACCGTTCTTGCAGCCTTCCGCATCCGGGCAATCTGCTCTGCTGTACAGACCGGCTTCAACGAAAGAAGCGGATGTTCCCCCATGAAGGTTTCCATCACGCGCAGCTTTGCCTGTGTGTCAAGCTGTCCCATCGAAAGCTTCATCATGAAACGATCAATCTGCGCCTCCGGGAGCGGATAGGTTCCGGTTGTCTCGATCGGATTCTCCGTTGCAATTACGAAGAACGGTTCTGCAAGCGGCAATGTCTCTCCATCGATCGTCACCTGCTTTTCCTCCATCGCCTCGAGCAGACTCGCCTGTGTCCGCGGCGTCGCACGGTTGATCTCATCGGCAAGCAGAACATTTGTAAATACCGGGCCTCTCACCAGATGAAACTCGCCATCCTTCTGGCTGTACACATTTAACCCCGTAATATCACTCGGCATCAGATCCGGTGTAAACTGCACACGTTTCTGTTCTACATCCAGCAATCTTGCAAATGTCTTGGCAAGTGTCGTCTTTCCGCTTCCCGGACGATCTTCTAAGAGCACATGTCCGCCCGCAAGCAGAGCCACCAGAAGCTTCTCGACAACTGCCTCCCCGGCTACTACGACTTTCGATGCTTCTGTGACCACATTTCTTGTTATTTTCTGCACCTCTGTAACTTCCATAATTCCTCCTGTTTTCAATGTATTTCTAACTTATTTCTGCTTATAATCCATAATTAAATTTATTCTAGCATAATCTTGCAAAAATGGAAATTTTTTTACACGTTTTAAGCAATCTATGATATAGTTGATTTATCATACTTCGGGAGGTTTCCTATGAATTGTAAAGCATGCGGACATGCATTAAATCAATATGGCATCTGTCCGGTCTGCGGGTGGCAGGATCCATCGTACGGACAGCAATCGTCCTACAATGGGCAGCAGATTCCATACCAGCAGCCATCCTTTCGCGGACAGCAGATGTACAACGGACAACAGCCGTATAATGGTCAGCCGGGGGACAATCAGCAACAGCCGTATAATAATCAGCAGATATATAACGGACAACAACCATATAACGAGCAGCCGGGGTACTACCAGCAACAACCGTATGGCGATCAGCCGGGGTACAGCC
>ERZ1026852.355-NODE-355-length-29815-cov-30.496102_pt1 | contig 29815 bp, 20 predicted proteins | sample MGYA00380156_ERZ1026852 | MGnify/ENA primary metagenome ERZ1026852 (study PRJEB33269, sample SAMEA4719792) | human gut metagenome | biome: human-associated habitat; feature: organic feature; material: feces | place: Cameroon | collected 2013-10 ...
GTTTCAGGTGCGTGTGTTTCACAACGTGCAGGTTCGAGTCCTGTCTTGGGCACAATGTTTAAATTAGCTTAGTGTTGGAGAGGTGGCGGAATTGGTAGACGCGCTACTTTGAGGGGGTAGTGACAATTGTGTCGTGGGAGTTCGAGTCTCCTCCTCTTCACTTGTAATGTTTAAAAATACGCAATGCGGAAATAGCTCAGTTGGTAGAGCACAACCTTGCCAAGGTTGGGGTCGCGGGTCCGAGTCCCGTTTTCCGCTCTTTTTCCTTTAGAAATATTTCTCAATCAATGAATTTATACTTACGTTATTTCGATAATGAAATATTAGTTCATAGTGTCAAAGAAGCTATTGATTTCCTTGCATCTATTCCAGATATTAATATGACTCCAGAGCTTGAGGCAGATATTCGTAATTACGCCTTAAGTGATGTTTTTTATCCTAAGAGATATAAGGTTCGTTCACGCATATATTTTATTATCATAAAGACTTTGGCCGAAACTATGCTTGATTTCAAGCAGAAGAAGGCTGTGCATCCAAATATTGCCGCAGGCAATAATGGTAATAATAATCCTCGTCAGTCGTCTGCAGACATGGTTATTAATAAGCTTTGTGAAGAGCGCCAAGGTTGGTATGAAGGTGAACTTGATTTCAAGCGTGTTGTAATGGTGCCATCTACAGGTAAATTTGAATATCGTGATACAAAGTTTGTAGCACGTTGTAAAGCTAATTCCGGTATGGACTGCTACAATCGTATTATTGAAAATCTTCACGATCGTGTAGATAGTAGAAGTCAGTTCCCATCAGCAAAGGGTAAGAATTTCCATTTCAAGTATCTTGGAATGTGGAAATAAGTTTTGATGATAAAATTAAATTGAATCTCTTTAATTATAGATTTGACCATGAATAAGGTGATGTTGATAGGTAATGTAGGTACAGAACCTGATGTTCATTATTTCGAAGCAGACCAAGCAGTTGCAAAATTGCGTTTGGCTACTACCGAACGTGGATATACATTGCCTAATGGAACCCAGGTGCCTGATCGTACTGATTGGCATAACCTGCTGTTTGACAGACGCTTGGCTAAGATAGTAGAGAAGTATGTACATAAGGGCGACAAACTCTATGTAGAAGGTCGTCTTCGCAATCGTAGCTATGACGATAAGCGTGGTATCCGTCATCAATATACTGAGATTGAAGTTGAAAACATGGAGTTTCTTACTCTACGTTCTTCTGTTTCTTCTACTCAGTCTTCACAGTCATTTCAACAAACTCAAACTAATCAGCAGTCTGAAAATGATTTGGACAATGCTGATAAGTTACCATTTTAATAATTCATATTACATTGGACCCGTTTAGTATATCTGATATTTCCAGTCTCGTGGTATTCCAGCCGATTACCACGGGTATAGTGTTGGCAGCCATATTGGCTGCTTTCTTGCTTTTGTTATCAGGCTTCGCCAGTGGCTCAGAGATAGCATTCTTTAGTCTTTCACCTCAAGACCTTGACGAGCTTGAACCCGATAAGCGTTCTGAAGATAGTCGTATAGTGATGCTTCGTGATGATTCTGAACGTACGTTGGCTACAATTCTTATTGCCAACAACTTTGTTAACGTCACAATCATTATGCTTTGTAATTACATCTTTGGTTCGTTGGTGAAATTCAAGTCTGAGTGGTTGGAGTTTCTTTGTATAACAGTTCTCCTTACTTTCTTATTATTGCTTTTTGGCGAAATTATGCCAAAGGTATATAGTCGCCAAACCCCTTTGAAATTCTGTCGTAGGGTAGTGGGTGGCGTAATGTTTCTTCGTAAGCTCTTCTGGCCTTTGGAAACAATCCTTATCCGTAGTGGTATGTTGGCAGAAAAGGTTATGCAGAAGGAGAATCGTCAACTGAGTGTCGACGATTTGGAGCAAGCTCTTGAACTCACCGATAAGAATGACATTAAGGAAGAGCAAAGTATGCTTCAGGGAATCATCCGCTTTGGTGATGAGACTGCTAAAGAAGTTATGACAAGCCGACAAGACATTGTTGATCTTGATATTCGTTCTTCTTACGCTGATGTCTTGAAGTGTATAGTTGAAAACAACTATAGCCGTATACCTGTATATCAGGACAATACAGATAATATCCGTGGTGTGTTGTATATCAAGGACTTATTGCCACATCTTGGCAAACCAGCATCTTTCCGTTGGCAGAGCCTAATCCGTCCACCTTACTTTGTTCCAGAAACCAAGAAGATAGACGATCTTCTCCGCGAATTCCAAGACAACAAAGTTCATATTGCCATTGTTGTCGATGAGTTTGGTGGAACCTGCGGTATAGTAACTTTGGAAGATATTCTTGAAGAGATTGTTGGTGAAATCAACGACGAGTTTGACGAAGACGAGAAGACATATTCTAAACTCAACTACAATACATATCTTTTCGAAGGAAAAACTCTATTAAGTGATTTCTGTCGCATTCTTCAAATCGATGATGATGAGTTCTCTGATGTTGAAGGCGATGCTGATACCTTGGCAGGTTTGCTACTTGAAATCAAGGGTGATTTCCTTAGTATTCACGAAAAGATAGACTATCTTAACTATACCTTCGAGGTGGTAGGATTAGAAGAACGTAGAATTAGTAGAGTTAAAGTAATAATTCACGAGAAGAAGAATGCCGTTAATCAGGATTGATAAGCAGCCTTCGGGCGCAATGTTGGGATTATGGGAAATGAATGAAAGTATAGAGCAATTGCTCTATGCTTATCCCTCGTTGCATGCTCTTTTGTCATCTCTTGAACATTATCGTAGTGATGCTCGCAAGTTGGAAAAGCTTGCCGTTAACGCTTTGTTGCAAGAGATGACAGGATTATCTAATCCTATTATCAATCACAACCCTGACGGTCGTCCTTTTTTTGAGGGGTGGGAGATAAGTGTTAGTCATACACGTGGTATGGCAGCCGTTATCCTCCGTGAAAATGATGAGAACAATATTTCTTCCCTTTCGCCTGTAGCCATAGATATAGAATATATTAGCGATAGGGTATCTCGTATTATTTCTCGTTTTCTTCGTCCCGACGAAGAGGCATCAACCTTATTTCAGCAATTAGTATGTTGGTGTGCTAAGGAGACTGCCTACAAGTTTTTTTCTTCTCAACATCTCGAATTTCTCGATATGCGTATTTTGCCTTTTGAGCTTTCTGCAAAAGGCACAGGAACTATATTCTTGGAAAACCTCAAGACTCAGGAAAAAATAGATGTCGTCTATCATATTTCCGAAAGATATGTCTTGACCTATACTTGTTGATTTCTATTATATAATAAGGTATAAGCTCAGCTAATACCTTTTTTATTTGCTATTATCAAAAAAGCATGTTTCTGTATCAAAAATTATTGTTGGCAAAGTTTTAAATATGTTTATTTTGCAAAAAATAACTAAACTAGATTTATTTTATTAACTAACTAAAAACTTAAACATGCAACAAACAAATGAAAAAAGTCTGATGACTAAGCTCATTAGATGCTTGTTCCTATTTGTCTTCTTTGTATTTGCTTCTACAGCTTATGCTCAGGGACTCAAGGTATCAGGTACAGTTATTGATGACATGGGTGAACCTGTCATTGGCGCAAGTGTAACGGTACAAGGTACCACAAATGGTTGCGTTACTGACATTGATGGTAAGTATACCCTTACCAAGGTTGCTAAGAATGCAACCCTTGTTTTCACTTACATTGGTTTTTCTCAACAAAATGTTTCCGTTAATGGACGTACAAGTTTGAACGTCACCATGAAGGAAGACCAGAAGACCCTCGACGAATTGGTAGTTGTCGGTTATGGTTCGATGAAGAAGAGTGATTTGACAGGTGCTATGTCGCGTATCACCAGCAAGCAGATTCAGGAGCGTCCTGTACAGAACGCTCTTCAGGCTATGCAGGGTAAGACTCCTGGTGTAGATGTAACTTCTAACAACCGTCCTGGTGAGCTCGGCGATATCCGTATCCGTGGTAATCGTTCGCTTCTTGCCGACAACACTCCTCTTTATGTTATCGATGGTATTCCATTGACAGCAGGTTCTATGGCCGATATCAACCCTTCTGATATTGAGAGCATGGAAGTCCTCAAGGATGCTTCTGCTACTGCTATCTATGGTTCTCGTGGTGCCAATGGTGTTGTTCTTATCACCACCAAGAAGGCTCAGACTGGTCGTGTTTCTATTAATTATGATGGATCATACTCTTGGTCAAACCTCGATTCTACTACCGATTATATGAATGCAGGTCAGTTGCTCGACTATCAGCGCAATGCTGCTATCACAGGTGGTACCTACAATGGTGCTTACGGCACAGCTCCTGATCCAGACCGCGACCGTGCTATCTCTGGTATGGGTAGTGAGTCATGGACCGACCGCGTTATCCGTACTGCATATGCTTACAATGCCGATGGTTCTTTGAAGCTTCGTAATGCAACAGAGGCTGAAAAGGCTATGGGATATGCTGATCAGGTACCTGTTTATAATGCAGGTAGCTTGTTTAACCAGGATTGGGGTAAGCTCGTCACACGTACAGCCTTCACCCACAACCACCAGGTTTCTCTTTCTGCAGGTACTGATAAGTCAAAGCTTTACATGAGCTTCGGTTACTTGAACCAGGAAGTTCCTGTTAAGGACCAAGACTATGAGCGTTTCACTGTTAATATTAATGGTGAAATCAAACCTCTCCAGTTCTTGACCATTGGTATGGGCGTTAATGCTTCACACTCTATTAAGAACTATGGTATCGTTAGCAACTTCGAAAATACTGTTGCTAAAGACTCTTATGGTTTGGCAATGAACACCATGCCTTGGGTTCCTGCTTACAACCTCGACGGTACCTACCTTGTTGGTTCTACCAACGGTCAGGCTGGTCACAACATCGCTTCCGACGTTTCTCATTCTACCAACGAATATCGCTACTATGGTTTCAACCTTAGCTCTTATGCAGAAGTTGACTTCGGTCATATCTATGCTCCTTTGAAGGGACTCCGTTGGCGTACCAACTTCGGTAGCCAGTTCCGTCAGTCTCGTTATGGTAGCTTCTATGACGAAGAGTGGTCTAACGTATATGGCTTCGACAGCACAGAACCAAAGGTAGGTTACAACAAGAACTCTACAGATATGTCATGGACACTTGAGAACCTTCTCTACTATGATAAGGATTTCGCAGACATCCATCATATCGGTGTTACCTTGATGCAGAGTGCAGAAAAGTATCGTACCGAGGGTATCAACATCCGTGCTTATGAGGTTGTTTATCCTACTTCTATGTGGTACGACCTTGGCAACTCTAACCGCGATAAGACAGCCTATGGCACCAACTATTCTACATGGAGTCGTACATCATACATGGCACGTCTCAACTACTCTTTGATGGATCGCTATCTCGTAACCCTTACTGGTCGTTATGATGGTGCCAGCGTATTGGCTACAGGCAATAAGTGGGATTTCTTCCCATCAGCAGCCGTTGCATGGAAGATCAACGAAGAGTCATTTATGAAGGACATCACTTGGATTGACCAGTTGAAGCTTCGTGTAGGCTATGGTGTAACTGGTAACTCTTCAGTTTCTCCATATTCTACAGCAGGTTCTGTAACCTCTACTTATGCAAAGATTCCTTTTGGTTATGGTGCTGGCTCTGACGTAAATGGTGCTAAGCCTGACGTGATGCCTAACTATGACCTCGGATGGGAGAAGACAGCTTCTACCAACTTCGGTATTGACTTCAGCTTCCTTCGCAACCGTATCTTCGGTAGCATCGAATACTATGTTGCTAAGACAAGCGACGTTATCATGAACCGTTCTATCCCTGTAATTACAGGTTATGCTCAGATTCGTTCTAATATCGGTAAGACACAGAACAATGGTTTCGAACTTACCCTCTCTACAGTAAACATCAAGAACAAGAAGTTCTCTTGGCAGACCGATTGGTCGTTCTCTACCAACAAGGAAAAGATCGTTGAACTCACCAATGGTAAGGTTGATGAGCCAGGAAACAACTGGTTTATCGGCAAGCCTTTGAATGTTTACTTCGATTATGAGTACGATCGCATTTGGCAGGATAATGACAATGATAAGATGATGATGGCAGCATATAATGCCAACAAGATTACCTTCCTCCCTGGTCAGTATAAGATCAAGGATCAGCCAATGATTCTTTGCGATGCTTCTACTCCTGGTGCTAAGAAGTTTACATACAATGGTCAGGACTACTATTATGAGAACAATGGTTTCGGCAAGTTCGATAACGATGATAAGGGTGTATACCAGAAGAGCCCTAAGTTCAGCTTCGGTCTCACAAATACCTTGACATATAAGGACTTCGCTCTCTCATTCTTTATCTACGGTCGCTTCGGTAATACCTATTATGGTCTTACACAGACCATCGGTCGCCGTATAGAGAACGACACATGGAGCCCAACTAACACAGGTGCTAAGTTTGCTCAGCCTACCACAGCCACCCGCACAATAGCTTACGACTATGTACGCAACTATTGCAAGGGCGACATGGTGATGGTTCGTAACATCTCTCTCTCATATAATGTTCCTAAGCTTTACGCTGCAAAGATTGGTGCCAATACCGCACAGGTTTATGCACAGGTTCTCAATCCTTTCCTCTTCGGTGGAGAGCTCGTAAAGGCAGGTATCAACCCTGACGATATCACAGGTTGGGATGCTGGTAACCACATTGGTGGTCAGACCAACAACACATGTATCACACGTAGCTTCGTGCTTGGTGTACGTCTTGGTTTCTAATAATCTATTCATAACAAAAAGGAAAAACAATATGAAATCTAAATATTTAGCATTAGGCTTATTAACGTTGGGTGGAGCAGCAGGCATGATGACATCATGTTCTGACGACTTCCTTGAGGAGAAGATGGTTTCTGTAATCACACAAGACTACTTCAAAACCGAACAAGGTCTCGACCAACTTGTTGTTGCAACATATAATGCAGAGCGTCTTCGTCATCCATATACCGAGGGCGGCTTCTGCTTCGAACTTGGACACGATTGTGGTGTAGCTTCTGGCTCAAACACCATCAACCAATTCTCTACAGCTCAATGGACAGCTACTGGTCCTTGGAACAGCGTGGCTGGATATATGAATACCTTTATGGGTGTTCAGTCTAAGCAGCAGTCAGGATTTATCATCAACTGCTATCCTGTCATCGACGTCTGCAACAAGGCTATTGGTTCTATTCGTGGTGGTTCTGCTGTAGGCAAATATGCCTCTGACAAGGCTTATGCAGCATCACGTTTGTCGGAAGCTTTGTTCAATCGCGACTACTTGATTTTCACCCTCAACACCCTCTTGGGCGATGTATACTTCCCACAGACCAGTATCACCAGTTTGCCAAACAACTTCTGCTACAACCGTATGCCTTCAGAGCAGGCTTGGAAGATTATGATTGGCGATATGCGCTATGCTGTAGAAAATCTTCCTGAAGAGGCTGAACAGTTTGGTCGCATCACTAAGTATGCTGCTGCCCACTTCCTTGCTAAGCTTTATCTCACCCGTGCTCAGGGTGCAGAATATGGCACAGCAGAATATGGACGCAATTCTGATGGCACCATCGACAACCTAAACCCTAAGTCATACCTCGGTATGCTCTATAAGGGTAAGGTTTCTACCGACCTCGACTCTTGTATCTACTATGCTTCAATGGTTATCAATAGCCAGAAGTATGAGCTTGAGTCAGACTATCTGAATCTTTGGCAAAACGACATTGACTCATGGAAGAATGAGGAAAGCAAAGAAATTATCCTTGCTGGTGTATTCGGAAATGGTACCGATAACTATCGTTATGGTCAGCGTGCTTGCTGTCTCTTTGCTCAGACTTACGTAAACCAGAAGTGGGGTATTCCTGACTATACATGGCAGAACCCAACTAAGGAAAATACCAGCTATCGCAATAACGATTGGGGCTTCGACGTATTTACCGATAAGCTCAACGATGCTCGTTTCCAGAAGTCGTTCCATCTTGAGTTTACTACAGCTCTTAATGGTGGTACTAAGTCTACAAAGGCTGAGGATGTTCCTTACTATGCTTACAATGATCAGCAGAATGCTACCTATACATGGACAGAGGCTCAGGCATACTATTTCAATGCCAACATCCTTCCTAACTACAATCGTGCTTCATGGGGCGGACGTGCTGCTGTAGCAGGTGAGCATAAGATGGGTAAGGGCGACATAGCTTTCGCTATCATCGAGAACACTAAGGAAACAGCTATCGACGTTGCTGAGGCTGATGCTCAACCATTCGTTTGCTTTGCTCGCTGGATGAAGAAAGATGGCAAATACTATTATCGTCCTCAGATTGTTGAGGCTGGTGGTCAGTATTCGTTCGTATCTAATCTTGGCGAAGGCGAAAGCAAAAACCACTATGGTCTTGAGGCAGGTATGCGTACAGGTTATCTTGGCACATTGAAGTATGACGATGCTAACCGTTCTGGTTCAAATGCTATCTATGGCACCAAGGACGTTCCTGTATTCCGTCTTGCTGAAACCTATCTGCTCCGTGCTGAGGCTTATGGTCGCAAGAATAGCTATGACTTGGCTATCAACGATATCAACAAGCTTCGTGAGCGTGCAGCCTTCAAGGCTGGCGACAAGCGTGCTGAGGTTCTTGCTCGCCTATATCCTGGTCATGAGACTCTTACTCCTGCTGAGGCTAAGTATCCTTATGAGGCTATTGGCAACTCATACGATAAGATTAAGGTTGACGCTTCTTACTGGGATGGCGCTTCTGCTAAGTCTACTCTCGAAAACTATCCTCCTTCTGCTAACACCGATCAGCTCCGCTTCCGCGAGTTTATTCTCAACGAATATTGCCGTGAGTTTAGCGAGGAAGAAATGTACTACGAGATTCTCCACCACTCAGGCCTACAGGCTGAGCGCATTCAGTGGCACCATCAGATGGGTTCTAATGCCAACAACACCACATATAAAACAGGTAAGTGGGATACATCCGACAACACCACAGCAACATCTGGTCAGGATGGTAAGCCTAAGGGAGCATTCCAGAACTATATGACTCTGAAGCCTTATCCACAGACCTTCCTCGATATGCTTACCGATGAAGGTGGTACATTGCTCACCGATGAGGCTAAGCAGAAATATCAGAACTATGGTTACAATCAATAGGTCAAAATAACATTGTCATAAGGATAACAACCATAAGGTTATAAACACTAAATCGTCCGAACATACGCTAATGTAAGTTCGGACGATTTTATGTTTTTACGTCTCAATAATGCAACAGGCTTCGATGGCCAACGAAGTAAGCTTCGTTGGCGATTGAAGCCTGCTTCGTTTGCCATCGAAGCTATCTTCATTTTTTTTGAGGTTTTTAGTTGACTGACTACTTATTTCTATAGCCACAAATAAAGTTTGTGGTCGTATTATAGCTAAAAATAAAAATAAATAGGATAAAATGCGGAAAGTATAAAAAAAAGGTTTATATTTGCAACATAGACTATTTGTGCTCTTTAAGATTATAGCAAAAAAGCTTTTTTAGCACTACTACTATACAAGGATTATTACTAATAACTCAAATATTAACTTTTAAATTTTTGTTCATATGAAGAAAAGTCTACTCAAACTTTTAATGTCGTTATTGATGATAATGACGGCTACTGTTACCGCAAGCGCACAATGCTATATTTTAGGTAACGATGGTAATTGGCAAACCGATAAGGCTAGTGCTGAATTGCAAAAAACTGACATTGATGGTGTGTATGAAGGTGAAGTGACGTTTGCCACCGATGCACTATACTTCACCATTGTAACAAAACTAACAGAAGAGCCTAACGATTGGTTGGGTCTTCTTGAATACCGCTATGGTCCTGCTAAGGCTGACCAATTGCTTTCTTACAATAATCCAGAAACAATTGTTGGCAAAATGGATGCTTCGTTCAAGGTGCCAGGCGCAGGTACTTATCGTCTTCGTGTCGACTTCAATGCAATGACTGTAACATTGCTTGGCACGTATCCTTCTTCGCTATATGTATTGGGAAGTAAGGGAAATTTTGAACCAACTATAGGCGAGGAACCGCTTCCTATGACAGAGACTGAAGGTGTCTATAAGGCAACGATAGAGTTTACTAATACAATATTTAGTATCATAAGTTCAGAATACTCTGCATCCCAGATAAATAGTTTTGGTGGAGGCAAAGTGATAATTAATCGCGATAAGAATATTGAGCGCTCAGAGTCTTACTTCTCTATAACAAAACCTGGCACATACGATGTTACTGTAGACCTTCGCAATATGACGATGAAACTCTATAGCGAGACATACGTGCCGGATTATCCTGACCATGTTTACTTCCTTGGTACCGATGGTAGCAAAGTTGCCAATGATGGAGTTAAGTTGACATGGGAAGAAGAGGAAGGTGTATATACAGGATGGGTATATTTTGAATCTAATAAATTCTATATATCATCAGCTCTTGCCTCAACACCAGACGGATGGGATGAGATTAAAGACTACCGTATTGGTGCACCTACCGCTACATGCAATGTTGAGCCAAATCTTACTGTTGGCATAGAAAAAGGTGTGGATACTGAGTTCTTAATAGAATTTCCAGCTGAGACTTCTTCATATGCTTGCGTTACTTTAGACTTGCCTAACAAACGTATGACTATATATGGTAGCGATCCAAATTATCCACAAGGCTATCCTAAGGAGTTGTATGTGGTAGGTAGCACAGGTAAGTGGTATACTAATATCCCTGCAAACATCATCCCTGCTACTGATGTTCCTGGTATCTACGAAGGTGAGATAACTTTCGAAGGAGAATCTAGTTTTATGTATTTCGCCATCTTCAAGCGTCTCGCTATAGATTGGGATACTGTTAATGCTACACGTCTTACGCCAGCTAAAGATGGTGACCCTGCAAACATTAATGAAGACATTCAGGCAGAGGAACCAGCTGTGAGTCCTGGCGCATGGAATTTTACAGGCGAACCTGGAACATACGACATTAGAGTAGACCTTACACAAGGCATGGGCGTGATTCGTATTTCTGAAAAGGCTGAAACCGGTATCGTCGCTCCTAATATCAAGACTCCAACCAAGAGCTACTATTACGACCTTAACGGTCGCTTCCTTGGCAATGTGGAGCCACAAAAGGGTATCTATGTGGTAAAGGGTAAAAAGGTAATAAAGTAAAAGAGTAAATAGATAAAAGATAAAAGGATAATTACTGATAAGCGGATGCAATGACTGAACAACTTCGGTATTGCATCCGCTTTTTGTGTTTTGTATTGTCCATATACATTATGTATTTTATCCATATCTGTATTAGATATTATCCATTAACTTTGCACCCAGAAACCTAATAACAATTCTGATATGCAAAGTCTAAACAAAGAAACTATTTATCCAAACAAAGATGTGGCTTCTACCACAGATGCCACCTTTTCTTTGAATTCGAGATTCGTCTATTTCGTATGCCTTGTGTCTGCTATGGGCGGACTACTCTTTGGCTACGATTGGGTGGTGATAGGAGGCGCAAAACCTTTCTATGAACTGTATTTCAATATCGCTGATTCACCTTCGAGCCAAGGCTTGGCAATGAGTATAGCATTAGTTGGTTGCATGATAGGCGCATGTACTTGTGGATGGTTGGCTGATAAGATAGGACGAAAGAAATTGCTGATAGTATCGGCCTTAGTATTCTTGTTGTCCTCGTTGCTTACAGGAGCCTTCTCAAGTTTCGATTTATTCCTCGTTGCACGCTTCTTTGGTGGAGTAGGCATAGGCATTGCCTCAGGTTTGTCGCCTATGTATATCGCAGAAATAGCTCCTTCAAATATACGCGGTAAGTTGGTGAGTCTCAACCAGATGACTATAGTGCTCGGTATTCTTGCTGCACAGATTGTTAACTGGCTTATTGCTGAACCAATACCTGCAGGCAGTATGGTGTCAGATATAGCAGCATCGTGGAATGGACAGATGGCGTGGCGCTGGATGTTTTGGGCAGCAGCAATTCCTTCGTTAGCCTTCTTGCTGATGGCATTCTTCATACCAGAGAGTCCACGTTGGCAAGCTATGAATGGACAAGTAGTCGCAGCTACAGATACGCTTACTCGTATAGGCGGAGTCGACTATGCGCATACAGAGATGCGAGCTATCTCTATTGCTAATACTGCTATAAAGGATCAGGCAGGTCTTGCCACCCTCTTCTCACGTCCATTTGGCAAAGTGTTGGTGCTTGGTCTTTTCATCGCTGTATTCCAGCAATGGTGTGGTACCAACGTCATCTTCAACTATGCGCAAGAGATATTCCAGTCGGCAGGCTATAGCGTAGGCGATGTGTTGTTCAATATCGTTATCACAGGCGTTGCCAACGTGGTGTTTACTATCGTAGCCATCAACGTAGTCGACAAATTGGGTCGTCGCAAGTTGATGCTCATTGGCGCTTTGGGATTGTGTATCATCTATGCCATCCTTGGTCTATGCTATTATCTCCATATCACTGGCTTCTTTATGATAGTCCTTGTGGTGGCAGCCATCGGTTGCTATGCCATGACCCTTGGTCCATGTACTTGGGTTCTCATAGCAGAGCTATTCCCAAACAGAGTTAGAGCTGTTGCCGTAGCCACATGCACCTTCGCTTTGTGGGTAGGCTCGTCTACATTGACATATACTTTCCCGTTCCTCAACATCAGCCTTGGCAGCTATGGCACATTCTGGATATATAGTCTTGTGTGCCTCGTAGGCTTCGTGTTCTTTATGGCTAAGTTGCCAGAAACAAAAGGTAAGAGCCTTGAGCAGTTGGAGGAAGAATTAATAAAGAAATAAAAACTTAAAAACGAAATACTATTATGGTTAAAGCGTGGAGAGAGTTGGTAACCATTCCTACTTACGAGGTTGGTAAACCTGAGAAAAGTCCAATGTTTTTGGAAAAGCGAGTCTATCAAGGGTCGAGTGGTGTGGTATATCCATATCCTGTGATAGAGTCGATAAGTAATGAGAAGAAAAATGTAGAGTATCTCGCAGTATGGCTTGAGAACGAATACATCAAGGTGATGATTCTGCCAGAACTTGGCGGTAGGGTACAGATGGCATACGATAAGATAAAACAGCGCCACTTTGTATACTACAACCATGTCATCAAGCCAGCATTGGTAGGCTTGGCAGGTCCTTGGATTAGTGGAGGTATAGAGTTTAACTGGCCACAACATCATCGTCCTTCTACCTTTATGCCTGTCGATGTGTATATAGAATCTAACGACGAAGATGGTTCTGTAACTGTTTGGACAAGCGAGATGGAAAAGATGTTTCACCAGAAGGGAGCCGGTGGTTTCACCCTGCGCCCAGGCTGTGCCTACTTAGAGATAAAGGGCTTGCTATACAATCGCACCGATATGCCACAGACATTCCTTTGGTGGGCAAATCCAGCCGTGGCTGTCAACGATGAATATCAGTCGGTATTTCCACCTGATATCAATGCTGTATTCGACCATGGTAAACGTGCGGTATCGTCGTTCCCAATAGCCACAGGCACATATTATAAGATGGACTATTCGGCAGGTGTAGACATATCCAACTATCGTAATATCAAGGTGCCAACTTCGTATATGGGCGTGAACTCGCGCTTCAATTTCGAGGGCGGATATGAGAACGATACTAAGGGCGGTATGTTGCATGTGGCTTCCCATCATTTCAGTCCGGGCAAGAAGCAATGGACGTGGGGTAATGGCGACTTTGGTCAGGCATGGGATCGCAACCTTACCGACGAGGATGGACCATACATCGAGCTTATGGCTGGAGTGTATACAGAGAACCAGCCAGACTTCACTTGGCTCATGCCTTATGAAGAGAAACGCTTCACACAGTATTTTATGCCATATCGTGAGCTTGGTGTTGTGAAAGAAGCGTCTAAAGACTTGATATTCAATATAGATAGTATTGAAGCGTCGAAGGTATGCTTTAAACTTTATGCCACACATTTACAGCATGTAAAGATAGTGCTTCGCAATGACGATGGTACCATTTATCATGAAGAAGAGTTGGACATTTCGCCTAAGGAAGTATTGGAGAGAGAGGTGAATGTCGGCGATGCAGAATTCTCGGACTTAACCTTCGAGGTGAGCCAAGAGTTTGCTTATGGCTCGCGTGTTGTGTTGCGTTGGCATGCTGAAGACGATGAGATTCGACCTATCCCAGATAGTGCTGAGGCTGCATTGCCACCACACGAGGTGAAGACCAACGAACAGCTATATCTTACAGCCATTCATCTTGAGCAATATCGTCATGCAACGTGGAGTCCGGTAGATTATTACGAGGAAGCTTTGCGCAGAGATCCTAACGATGCTCGTTGTCTTAATGCCTATGGTTTGTGGCTATTGCGTCGTGGCAGATTCGATAAGTCTGAGCCAATGTTACGACATGCCGTGAAGATTATAACTAAGCGCAATCCTAATCCTTATGATTCAGAACCAATCTACAATCTTGCTTTGTGTTTGAAATATCAAGGTAAGAAGGCTGAGGCTTACGAGCTATTTTGGAAGTCGACATGGAGCAAGGCATGTGCTGATGCAGGATACTTCGAGGCTGCAAAGATAAGTGTGGAGCAACGTAGATTTGAAGACGCTCTCGACGAGGTTGAACGCTGTCTGGATTCTAATTGGCACAACCATAAGGCACGAGCTTTGAAGGCTGCAATACTAAGATACCTGTGTCGTAATGAAGAAGCTTTGGCTCTTATCAGCGAGTCGCTGAAGATGGATCAGTTCAACTATGGTTGTCGCTACGAGCAGTATTTGCTTACCAACGATGATGCTTTGCTGAATGAGATGAAACAGATGCTTCGTCATTGTGCAGACAACTACAACGAGGTAGCTCTCGACTACCAGGCAGCAGGACTTACTGATGAAGCTAACGCCATTTGGCAGATAGCCATTGATGAAAAAGCTGTTAATCCTATGACATATTATTATATGCAGCGTTATAAAGATGCAGCTGAGGCTGACTATAGCTATTGCTTCCCTAATCGTTTGGAGGATATTCTGGCTATGGAGAATGCTAAGCTCAAGAATCCGTCAGATGCTATGGCACCATATTATCTTGGATGCTTGTTCTATGCAGCACGCCAATATGATTTGGCTATTGAGAATTGGGAACTCTCATCACAGAAAGCTCCTATGTTCCCATTGGTTTGGCGTAATCTGGCTTTAGCTCGTTTCAATAAGCAGGGTAGGGAGAAAGAGGCGTTGGGATATATGCAAAATGCATTTAAGCTCGACACTACCGATGCGCGTATGCTCATGGAACTTGATCAGCTTACCAAACGTCTGCATCATCCTCATGCTGAGCGTCTTGAATTCCTACAGCAATATCCTGAGTTGATAGAAAAGCGCGACGACTTGGTGCTCGAAGAGATTACTCTCTTAAACCAAGTTGGCAAATATATACAAGCCAAGCGTAAGCTCGATGCCCATATCTTCCATCCTTGGGAGGGCGGCGAAGGAAAGGTGCCTGCACAATATCAGATATGCCGTGTGGAATTGGCTAAGCAGAATATAGCTGAAGGTAAATACAAATGTGCTGTTGGATTGTTGGAACAATGTCTAACATATCCTCACCATCTTGGCGAAGGCAAACTGTATGGTGCACAGGAGAATGACTTCTACTATCTGCTTGGTGTAGCCTATGATGCTCAAGGCAATTCAAAGAAGGCTAAAGAATGTTGGGAAAAGGCTGTGCTGGGACCACAAGAACCCGTTGCAGCTATGTATTATAATGATGCTAAGCCAGACAAGATATTCTATCAGGGTATGGCTTTGCGCAAACTTGGACGCGAGGATGAGGCCCATGGTTGTTTCTATCGACTCATAAACTATGGCAAACAGCATGTATTTGAGCACCAGACGATGGACTACTTCGCTGTCTCATTGCCTGACTTGCTTATCTGGGACGACTCGCTAGATACAAAGAACGTGATTCATTGCAAATATATGCTTGCATTGGGATATTGCGGAATGGGCGATATGAAGCACGCCTTGAAGTATCTTGCCGAAGTTGAAGCATTAGACAATAATCATCAAGGCGCTCAGCAGCTACGCTCGCTCATAGACTTGAAGTTGTTGTCGTAAACTTATAGACTATTTTGAGAGGACTTCCTGTATTCAGATGGAGATATGCCAATGATCTTACTGAATAGGCGAGAGAAATACAGGGAGTCGTCGATGCCAAGCTTATAGCATATCTGGTTTATACGTAGGTTGGTCTCGTTAAGGAGTTTGCATGCATGATTCATCTTCATGCGATTGAAATATTGTAGCGGACTATAGCCAGTCTGCTTCTTGAACAAGGCGTTGAAATATGTGGCAGAATATCCCACATATTTCTGCACGTCTTGTAGTTTTATATTGTTTTCAATGTTTTCTTCCATGTAGTGTATAGCAGCATCCACAATGTTGATGTTGCTATCATGGTTTGGCTCTTCGTGCTTAGCTCTGCGAAATTGTCGCAGATATCGCATAGAAGCAAGGAAATGGTGTAGTAGACTGGAGGCATAACGCAAGTCTTCTACATCTTCTTGATATTGTAAGGTTGTGAGAATCTCCTCAAAGATATTGAGCCTATCTCCAATCCTTGAGTTTACTGCTACGTTTATCTCTATAGGTTTAGAGGCTCCTTCGGCAAATATTGAGGCATGCTCGCCCCTGAAATGTAGCCAATAGATAGTCCAACTTCCATTGTCGTTGGTGCCATATTCGTGTGGCTCATTCTTAGGAAGAATGAAATATTGGTTTTGTTTCACCTCGTATTTCTTTCCGCCTATAGTATACCATCCGCATCCATCTACGCAATATATCAACACATACTGATCTATGCCCTCACTACGTTTTACGTGATGATTCTCAGCCTTAGGATAATATCCTATGTCGGTGATGTAAAGGCTGGCTGTTAGTGGGTCGTGCTCCTCTATGTCAACAACCATAGGCGACAATTTCACTTGTCGTTCGCCCATAAATCCCTCTTTCTTACTTCTCATAGGTGTGGATGGTTAATAAACAAAAAAGTGCGTCATACTGAGTATGACGCACTTAAACTCTCATTTTTCAATTCGAGCGGTTGCAATTACTGAACTGAATCAGAAGCAGCTACAGTTGAATCAGCAGCTACAGTTGAATCAGCAACTACAGCTGTATCCTGAGCAGTTGTGTCGTTCTCAACAGGAGCCTCAGCCTTGTTACCACATGATGCGAATGAAATTGCAGCCATAGCTACGAACATAAAAACTAATTTCTTCATTTTTCTTTGCTTTTTAAATCTGTAAAACAATCATTTGTTTATTAAAACGATGCAAAGGTAATGCTTTTTTTGATAAGTCGTACACTTTTTATCGTTTTTTTTATGTTGTTTTTGTAACTTTTTTGTAACTCATTGATATATAGTGTTTTATCAATGTTAAATAAATGTTAAAGTATTTTATATTTGCCTTTGTGGGCGAAAACAAGAGTTATTACGGCTCTTTATAATTACTCTTCATTTAGCATTTGAGCCCTTACTCTCGACAAAGTTTCAGGGGTCATTTGCAGATAACTTGCTATATGGAGCAACGGAGCGCGCATAATAATCTGTGGTTGCAGATGGCATAGCTTCTTATACCTGTCGTAGGCTGACTCGAATCTCACAAGGTCTGCATGTATTTGTGATTGAATGAGGCTTTCTTCCAATATCTTTCTATACAAAATCTGTATGTTTACATTATGGAGAGCCACCTCTTCGAGATTCTTCTTTGGAAGGGCAAATACGATAGAGTTTTCGAGTGCCTCTATCTGCAGGTGCGTAGGCTCTTCCTTAAACAGACTTTCTATACACATAACCATGCCTCCTTCTACTCCTATATGTTCTGTGAGTTGTTTGTCCTTCTTGAAGTAGAATTGTCTTAGCATTCCTTTGTGAATATATAAGAATTCACGACATATATCGCCCTCGGCAAGGATGATTTCACCCTTGTGGTATGTTTTGCGAACAAGAATACTTTCGAGTATATCCAGCTCGTCATGAGTCATGGTGCTGTATTTTCGCGCCAATTCTCGTGCTATATCTCTTGTGCTTTCTATAAGCTCTTTCATTTTGTTGCCTCCTTATTTTTTGTTTAGATTGTTATATATTGTATTTATGTTGTTAGTAATAATAGTAATGTTATTAATATGTGTCATAATAGTTGTGTTAGTCTGTTAGTTTTCGTTTGTTTGTTTCTTTTATTACGAGCGGCTGCAACTTTCTACGAGTTCAGCCGCTCGTTGTAGTATCATTAAGCTTGTATATGTTAGCTTGTTTTGATAATCTTAGTCAAGTTTCAGAACTGCGAGGAATGCCTTCTGTGGCACCTCTACGTTTCCTATCTGCTTCATACGCTTCTTACCCTTCTTCTGTTTTTCGAGCAATTTGCGCTTACGGCTTACGTCGCCACCATAACATTTTGCAGTTACGTCTTTACGTACGCACTTGATAGTTTCGCGAGCTACAATCTTTGCACCGATAGCTGCCTGGATGGCAATGTCGAACTGCTGGCGTGGGATGAGATCCTTTAGCTTTTCGCACATTCTGCGTCCCAAAGATACTGCATTGTCTTGGTGTGTTAGGGTAGAGAGTGCGTCTACAGGTTCACCGTTGAGCAAGATGTCGAGCTTAGCCAGCTTAGATGGACGGAACGAATCGATGTGATAGTCGAACGAAGCATATCCCTTAGATATTGATTTCAGCTTATCGTAGAAGTCTATTACAATCTCGCCAAGTGGCAACATGAAGTGTATTTCTACTCGATTACCGCTGATATATTCCTGCTTTATCAATTCGCCACGTTTGTCTAGACAAAGCTTCATTATCGGACCGATGTATGAAGTGTCGGTGATGATGGTGGCGTGAATATATGGCTCTTCGATATGTTCTATCATGGTAGCGTCTGGCAATCCTGAAGGATTGTGCACCTCTTTTGCTTCTCCATGCTTGTCGTATACCATATAAGATACGTTAGGCACGGTGGTGATGACGTCCATATTGAACTCGCGATCCAATCTCTCTTGCACAATCTCCATGTGGAGCAATCCAAGGAATCCACAACGGAAACCGAAGCCGAGGGCTACAGATGACTCTGGCATGAATGTGAGCGAGGCATCATTGAGCTGAAGCTTTTCGAGTGATGTACGGAGGTTTTCGTAGTCGTTAGGGTCTATAGGGTATACACCTGCAAACACCATTGGCTTAACCTCTTGGAATCCTGCGATAGCTTTAGCGCAAGGGTTAGCAACATGGGTTATGGTGTCACCCACCTTAACTTCCTTAGCGTCTTTGATACCGCTGATGATATATCCTACTTCGCCTGTAGATATTGTTTTGCGAGGTATCATATCAATCTTCAGTACACCAACCTCGTCGGCATCGTATTCCATTCCTGTATTGAAGAACTTCACCTTGTCGCCCTTAGATATAGTACCGTTTTCTATCTTGAAGTAAGCGATGATACCGCGGAAGGAGTTGAACACAGAGTCGAAAATCAAAGCCTGAAGCGGTGCCTTAGGGTCGCCAATAGGATGAGGAATGCGAGTTACTACAGCCTGTAGTATATCTTCAACGCCTTCGCCTGTCTTGCCCGATGCTCTGAGGATATCCTCGTGTTTGCATCCGATTAGTTCAACAATCTCATCTTCCACTTCGTCAGGCATAGCACTTGGCATATCAATCTTGTTTATCACAGGAATGATTTCCAAATCGTGGTCTATAGCCATATATAGGTTAGAGATAGTCTGAGCTTGCACGCCCTGTGTGGCGTCGACAACGAGCAATGCGCCTTCGCATGCTGCAATACTTCTTGACACCTCGTATGAAAAGTCAACGTGTCCTGGAGTATCTATAAGGTTTAGGATATAATTCTCGCCTTCATATTGATATTCCATCTGAATGGCATGGCTCTTGATAGTGATACCACGTTCACGTTCAAGGTCCATGTTGTCGAGCATCTGTCCTTCTGTTATCTTTATTGTCTTAGTATGTTCCAATAGACGGTCAGCAAGTGTCGACTTGCCGTGGTCTATGTGAGCAATGATGCAAAAGTTTCTAATGTTCTTCATTGATATAAAATCTTTAAGTTGCAAAGATAATAATTTTTTCGGATATTATTAGTATCTTTGCAAAAAATAATTGTTAAGTGATTATGAATAGGATTTTTTGCGCAGCTATTGCTGCCACTTTGTTATTGACCTCTTGTCATGATAGTCTTGAAGATAGAGCGGAAAAAGAGGCAAAGAAATATACTGAGCGCTATTGTCCTACACCAGTGCGTGACAATCAGCGTACAGATAGTTTAACTTTCGATCGCAAGACCCACACCTATAATTATTTTTATACGCTGGTTGGTCCTGCAGATAATCCTGATGCCATAAATCAAAATAAGGCTAAGCTGACGAAAATGTTGGTACAGGGTGTAAAAAATGATACGAGAATGCAGACCTACAAGGAGGCCGGATTTAAGTTTCATTTCATTTACCGTTCTAAATCTACAGGTAAGGTACTGTTAGATTTTACAGTGAAAGACTTTGAGTAATCAAGATACGCTTAAGCTTTTTGCGTAATCTATATAGAATAGAAAAGCAGGCAAGCAGATAATGTGAAAAACATTCTGCTTGCCTGCTTAATTTTTATATGTCTATATCTTATATTATAATAGGCATTCTAGTCTATTTATAGAGATATCTCTTGATAGACTTCTTTGGTGTCTTTTCAAACTCATCTTCATGAATCTCTATCTCTGTAATCTTAGAGTATGCAGGAAGTTCTGCATTGATAGTGGTGCGATTCTCTTCCATCAACTTCTGCAAATCGTCTGTTGACAATCCCATGGTCTTAGCCTCTTCGAAGTCAGGATGTACGAGTGCTGCCAATTTATCGCCACGCTGTACTACCACGCTCTCCATTACCATAGGCAAAGAGTTGAGCTGGTCTTCTATCTCCTCAGGGTAGATATTCTGACCATTGCTGCTCAGAAGCATATTCTTAGAACGTCCCTTGATAAAGATGTTACCTTCGGCATCCATAGTTCCAAGGTCGCCAGTGTGGTACCAGCCTTCCTTGTCAAGTGTGTTCTGTGTGGCTTCCTCGTTCTTATAGTAGCCGAGCATCACGTTGAGACCACGTGCAAGAATTTCGCCTGGCACATTCTCAGGATCGTGGCTATCTATTTTTACCTCCATGTGAACAACAGGTCTACCGCAGCTACCAGGCACGAATGTCTTGTAGTCGGCATAGCTGATGATAGGAGCACACTCTGTGGCGCCATAGCCTACGGTATATTGGAAACCTATGCGATGTAGGAATGATTCTACTTCTCTGTTGAAGGCAGCACCGCCAATGATAACCTCGTAGAACTGACCACCGAAGGCTGCTCTCACTTGTTCGCATATCTTCTCGTTTACCTTTTTGTTTATCACTGGCATGTTCAACAAGAGTCTCATGCGGTTGTTCTGTATCTTTGGGAACACCTTCTTCTTGATGATTTTCTCAATCACCAATGGTACGGCAATGATAACCTTAGGCTTCACCTCGCTAAATGCCTGAGCAATGATAGCAGGCGAAGGGATGCGAGAGAGATAGAAGATGTGAAGACCTGTGAGAAACTCGAATAGGAATTCGAAAGCCATGCCATACATGTGGGCCATAGGTAGGATGCTAATCACGTTGTCGCCTACACTAAGTTTATCTGCAAGCACGTTATTAGCGAAATCGTAGTTGCTCCATAAAGCACGATATGGTATCATCACACCCTTAGAGAAACCTGTGGTTCCGCTGGTGTAGTTGATCATAGCCATTGTGTTGGCACTATCCTCTGCCTTATAGCTTACATGTTCCTTGCGGAAATATTTAGGAAACTTCTTACCAAACATTTCGTTCAAGTGTTCGCGAGCGTAAGTGAGTTTGTCAGTACGCGACAACACGAGAGAATAGTCTGGTATATATATAATTCCTTCCAGTCCCGGCATCTTTGTCGGGTCTATCTGTGTGGCAACAACATCACCTACGAATAGCAACTTAGCATCCGAGTGGTTAACGATGTTATGCATCTGGTCGGCTGTGAACTCATGCAATATAGGCACAGCCACAGCTCCATAAGCCAAGGTTGCAAGAAAGGCTACTGCCCAGTTCGCACTATTACGTCCTGCCAAGGCAATTTGGTCGCCAGGCTTAACACCAGAGTTCTCAAACAATATATGCAATTTCTCAATCTTGCGAGCCACATCATGATATTGCAGAGTGGCACCCTTGAAGTCTGTTAAAGCGTCTCGATCCCAATTCTTAACCAAAGAGGCTTCAATGAGTTTTACAAAAGAAGGTATCTCCATACTCCTTATAATTATAGTTTTTTCTATTCTTATTTATAGATTATACTATTCTGCATTCTGATACAGATAGCGCTTAATAGATTTCTTAGCTGTCTTTTCAAATTCGTTGTCTTGGATACGTATCTCCGACAATTTACTGAAGTGTGGAAGCATAGCATTCAAGTCTTGTCTGTTTTGCTCCATGATGTTCTGCAAATCTTCTTTGTCGAATCCCATGGCGTCAACCTCATCTTGGTCTGGATGAACCAAAGCTACAAGTTTGTCGCCACGCTGTACTATCAGACTCTCTGATACCATCGACATCGAATTGAGCTTATCTTCAATCTCTTCAGGATATACGTTTTGTCCATTGCTACCAAGCAACATGTTCTTGATACGACCACGAATAAAGAAATGTCCATCTTCGCTCATAGTTGCAAGGTCACCAGTATGGAACCATCCATCTTTATCGATAACAGCGTCTGTAGCTGCTTGGTTTTTGTAGTAGCCGTGCATGACGTTTATTCCGCGGCATACTATTTCGCCTGGTATATTCTGTGGGTCGTCGCTTAGTACCTTCACCTCCATATGCTTTACGGCTGTACCACACGAACCTGCCACAAAGTCTTTGTAGTCGCTGAATGTTATCATTGGAGCTGTTTCTGTGGTGCCATAGCCCATAGTGATAGGGAATCCTATTTCGAGAAGGAAATCCTCAACCTCCTTGTTAAGTCCTGCTCCACCTACCATTACTTCGTAGGCATTGCCACCCATAACATCCATCACGTGCTGACAAATCTTCTCCTTCACCTTTTTGCCAATACCAGGCATCTTCATCAATAGCTTAACCTTTGGAGTCTGTGCAGTAGGGAAGATTGACTTGCGAATAATCTTCTCGATAATCATAGGTACAGAGATTACGATGGCTGGCTTTACTTCTGCAAAAGCCTCTGCTACTACTGTAGGACTTGGAAGTCGGGTCAAGAAGAATATATGATTGCCATAGCAGAATTCGAATATAAATTCTACCAACAATCCATACATGTGTGCCATTGGTAGGATGCCCAATACATTGCTTCCAGGCTTAATGTGTTTGCCGATGACATCCATCATCAAGTCAAGATTTCCCCACAGAGCACGATAAGGAAGCATCACTCCCTTAGAGAAACCTGTGGTTCCGCTAGTATAGTTAATCATAGCCAACTCCTCAGGGCTGTCAACATGATATTTTACATGTTCCTTACGGAAATATTTAGGGTATTTATGACCAAACATCTCGTTAAGGTGCTCGCGAGCATAGGTCAAAGCCTCTGTGCGCGGCTCCATGACAGAGAAGTCGGGCAAGTAAACTATGCCTTCTATATTGGGCATCTCTTTAGAGTCGATGCTTGTGGCAACAACATCGCCAACAAACAACAACTTCGACTCTGAATGGTTTACTATATTATATACTTGGTCAGTTGTAAACTCGTGCTGTATAGGAACTATAACGGCGCCATATGTAAGGGTAGCAAGAAATGCTACAGCCCAATGCGAACTATTTCTGCCGCATAGTGCTATCTTATCGCCTTTTTGTATTCCTGAATTCTCAAAAAGGATGTGAAGCTTTTCTATCTTTCTTGCAACATCATGAAACTGTAGTGTTGCACCTTTGTAGTCTGTCAAGGCATCACGATCCCAGTTGCTTAGAATGCTTTTTTCTATGTACGAGTTAAAACTTGGTACTTTATTCATTGCACAATTTTAAAATTCTTGTGCAAAGTTACAATCTTTCATGCACATCCCCAAATGTTATGTGCAAATATTTTCAATACCGATAAACTTTTTTCAGTTTTCTTAATTGTTGCACACATAAGCCTAATGTGCATTGGTCGATTGGGGACATAAAGTGTCCATTAAGTCTATAATGAAAGTGCTGAAGGAGTGAGATGTATAAAAAAAAGTTGAGTGTTGAACGAAGAGTTTTTATGGCAAAAGCCTAACTCTGCATTCAACACTCAACAATTAATGTTTATTATTCAATTATTATTATTTGATTTCTATCTTAAAATAGCATACCTATTTGGTATACCACGGCAGATGTTATCCAAGCTAGGACTGTAGTGTAGCCAGCAGCAAACAGAGCCCACTTCCAAGAACCAGTCTCGCTCTTTATGGCTGCTATCGTTGCTATACATGGGAAGTAGAGCAGTACGAATAGCAAGAAGCAATAGGCTGCCAAAGGTGTGATACCGTCTGCAGTCATCTGAGTGTGGAGTAGGGAGTATTTTGTAGAGTCGTTATCAGCATCACTATCATCGGCTACGCTCTCATTGTCAGCATACAACACACCCAATGTAGATGCGACAATCTCTTTTGCTCCTATACCTGATATCAAACCTACATCTAGTTTCCAATCGAAACCTTGTGGACGGAACACTGGTTCTATGGTCTTGCCAATCATTCCAATATAACTCTGCTCCTGTTGTTCGCGCTGTGTCAGTTGGTCGTTATGTGGGAAATATCCCAATGCCCATACGATGATACTTGCCACCAGGATTACTCCTCCCATCTTTTTTAAATATTGTTTTCCCTTTTCCCAAGTATGGCGAGCCATAGCCTTAGCTGTAGGGAAACGATATGGAGGCAATTCCATCACGAAAGGAGTATCTTCACCACTTATCAGATATTTACTAAACAGTCGGCTTATCAATACAGCCATCACTATACCTATTATATATAATGAGAACATCACCATCGACTGGTATTGTCGGGCAAAGAATGTGCCGATAATCATAATATAAATAGGTAGACGAGCCGAACAGCTCATCATTGGCAATATAAGCATAGTTATTAGTCGGCTACGTTTGCTCTCTATAGTGCGTGTTGCCATCACCGCTGGTACATTACATCCGAAGCCCATGATTAGCGGGATAAATGATTTGCCGTGCAATCCCATCTTGTGCATCAGCTTATCCATGATGAATGCAGCACGAGCCATATATCCCGAATCTTCCATAAACGAGATGAAAAAATAGAGGATGAGAATCTGTGGTAGGAATACTATCACCGAGCCCACACCGCCAATGATACCATCTGCAATCATAGCTTTGAGTGGACCATCAGGTATCGACGAACCAACCATTTCGCCAACCCATCCAACGAAGCTTTCTATCCAGTCCATAGGATATTGACCTAATGAGAATGTTACTTCAAACATCAGCCATATCATAGCGATGAAGATAGGGAAACCGAGATATTTGTTGGTTATAGCGCGGTCGATGTAGTGCGTCATCAAGTATGTATCTTTGTTGTCGCCTGTTTCGAAAGAAGCTTCCTTTAGTGCTCCATGTATGAAACCATATTTGGCATCCATGATTGCTGTTTCGCTATCCTCTAGAGTTTCCTCCTTTACTCTAGCTGCCGCTTGGTCTCTTGCCTTAAGTATTTCATTTGCGTTAGGCAATGTCTTAATTAGCGCTTCAATATCCTTGTCGCCCTCCAAAAGCTTGATTCCAAGGTATCGGGTAGAGTAGCGATGGCGTAGCGAAGCATCTGTTTTCAGATATTTCTGTATGTGACTAATACCATTTTCTATCTCATGACCATGATAGATATGTATATGTCGATAGTGCGACTCTTCGTCTTCGTTGCCTTCGTATAGCTTGATAACCATGCGTAGCAGGTCGTCTACACCGCGTCCAGTTTTGAATACCGTAGGTATCATTGGTATTCCAAACAGCTCCGAAAGTTTGTCGTAGTCCACTTTGTCGCCACGCTTCTCTGTTTCGTCAAACATGTTTAGCGCACAAACTATACTCAAGTGCATATCTACCAACTGTGTGGTGAGATACAAGTTGCGCTCAAGGTTGCTGGAGTCTATAACATTGAGAATGATATCAGGCGTATGCTCTACCAACTGTTTTCTCACGTATAGCTCTTCTGGCGAATATGCAGATAGAGAGTATGTGCCAGGCAAGTCAACAATGTTGAGTTGGTAGCCTTCGAATGTTGTTGTGCCTTCCTTTGCATCCACGGTTACACCAGAGTAGTTGCCCACTCTTTCGTGAGCACCCGATACAAAGTTGAAGAACGAAGTCTTACCACAGTTAGGATTGCCCACAAGCGCAACGTTTATCACCTTACGCTTCTTCATCGCAGCATCCATCAGCATCTTGTCGTTCATCTCTATGTCTGAGCCTTCTGCCACATCTACATACTGCGGTTTGGTGTTATCCATGTCTTTCAGCATTTCCTTAGCCTCTTCCATAGATACCACCTCTATGTTGTCAGCCTCCGAGCGTCTTAGCGACACCTCGTAGCCCATAATCTTATATTTTACTGGATCCTGTAATGGAGCGTTAAGCAACACTTCTACGCTCTTACCTTTAATAAATCCCATTTCCACAATTCTCTTGCGGAAGCCTCCGTGACCAGTCACCTTTACGATGACTCCACGTTCTCCTGTTTCTAGTTCAGATAACTTCATCCGTGTTCTCCTATTAATTCGTGCAAAGATACAAACTATTTGGATAACATGATAATGTTTTATATAAAAATACCTAGAAATGATGATAGCAGAAACTTTGTAAAAACAACAATGGTGAAGAACTATGGCTATATATATAATAATGTGTATATAGCGATACGTTCTTCACCATTGTTATAATGATGCGAGTTGTATGTACGTTGAGTTAGCTTGTCGCTACGTATTTTCCATCTCTTCTTTCATGTCGATGAATTGCTTCTGCGAGTCATAGAACTCATATTGCAAGAATGCAAGCTTCTGCGAAGCAACGACATTCACTCCAAATCCATACTTCATCTGCCACTTTCTCTTCAGCGAGATTACTCCCTGATTGATATAAGCAGCAACATATGGATGTACATGCAACTGGAATTTCTTGATGCCTACCTTGTTTACCAAGCAGTCTATCTTTCTTTCCAGCTGATCTGTAAATAGCAAGCTCGACTTTATCTTTCCCGTACCATTACATGTAGGGCATGTTTCTTCTACGTTGACGTCCATTGCTGGTCGCACTCTCTGTCGTGTTATCTGCATCAATCCAAATTTGCTCAGAGGTAGAATGTTGTGTCTTGCTCTATCTTTCTGCATGTTCTTACACATACGTTCATAGAGCATTTGGCGATCCTCTGCCAAATTCATATCGATGAAGTCTACTACGATGATTCCTCCCATATCTCGTAGTCTTAGTTGGCGTGCCAATTCGTCGGCAGCACCAAGATTCACGTCGAGAGCGTTAGCCTCTTGTCCGTTTTCTGAGCGAGAGCGATTGCCGCTGTTTACATCCACTACGTGAAGAGCTTCGGTATGCTCAATAATAAGGTAAGCGCCGTGTTTGTAGTTCACGGTCTTGCCGAAGCTCGACTTAATTTGTTTTGTGACGTTGAAGTTGTCAAAGATAGGTACCTTGCCGGTATACATCTTCACGATGTTTGCTTTTTCCGGTGCAATAAGAGTTACATAGTCCTTTACGTCTTTGTAAACTTCCTCATCGTTGACGTAGATGTTCTCGAAAGAAGGATTGAAGAGGTCGCGTAGTAGGGCTACGGCTCTTCCAGTCTCTTCGAATACCAGTTGTGGTCTCTTTTGTGTCTTCTGAACCTTTTGTATTACGTCCTCCCACCGTTGGGTCAGAATCTTCATCTCAGAGTCGAGTTCAGCTACTCTTTTTCCTTCTGCCACCGTGCGTACAATAACGCTACAGTTTTGTGGCTTAATGCTGTGGATGAGTTGTTTTAGACGAGCACGTTCTTCGCCGCTCTTGATTTTAGAAGAAACAGAAACTTTGTTTCCGAAAGGCATCAGTACCAAATATCTACCAGCAAAGCTTAGTTCGCCTGTGAGTCGTGGACCCTTAGTTGATATTGGTTCTTTTACAACCTGTACCAAAACTTCTTGACCTACGGTTAGTGTTTGTTGTACCGAACCGTCTTTCTTAAGTTCTGGCATGAAGGATGCCTTAGAAAAAGGAAACAGTTTTTGTCTGTTGCTTGTTACTTGTTTCAGATATTTGCTGTAAGAATTGAATTGGCTGCCCAAGTCGAGATAGTGCAAGAAGGCATCGCGTTCGTACCCTACATCTACGAAACAGGCGTTGAGACCTGGCATCAGTTTCTTAACCTTTGCTACGTAGATGTTTCCGACAGAGAAACTTGCCGATTTTGGCTCGTCTTGATATTCCACCAACTTCTTGTCTTCCAAGAGTGCGATAGAGATATCGTCCTGTCTAACGTCAATGACTACTTCGTTTGTCATCTTTTACCTTGTTGCTTTTATCTTTTTACCCTGCAGTCGTCCTTTTATTATGGCTTTCTGCATTAGTCTTGGTTGCTTACAACCTTAACATGATGTTACAAATAAAGGCGTGTCAAGAAATCCTTGACGGACACATTGACACGCCCCACTAAAGAATAGACCTTAAAGCCTTACTTGCTCTTATGTCTGTTCTTTCTCAGTCTCTTTTTACGCTTATGAGTAGCCATCTTGTGGCCCTTCTTCTTCTTACCGTTTGGCATAGCTTAATTAATTTAAATTGTTTATTATAATGTTATCGAAAAATCTTTTTTTATCTTCAATGTCTGGCTATTAATTATTCACCCTTCATCTCGTCGATAAATGACTTTGCAGGCTTGAAGCAAGGCAGGTCGTGAGCTGCAATAGTAATAGTGGTGTTCTTGGTGATGTTTCTTGCAGTCTTCGCAGCACGATGCTTGATGACGAAACTGCCGAAACCACGCAAATAGACATTTTCCTTGTCTTTAAGCATAGATTCCTTGATAGTCTCCATGAAACTCTCCACAACTACAGTAACTTCTCTTTTCTGAAGTCCAGTTGCTTCCATGATCTTGTTTATAACGTCAGCTTTGGTCATTTTTTACTTGTTGTCTTGTTATGTTATTTTACTTATAATCCATATTGGACTTGCAAATATACGAGTTTTTTATGTATACAGGAAATTTATTTGCCTTTTTTTGCAAAATCTATGGCTTTTTTCTTCTTAAACTCCTTAATGTTCAATAAATTAAGAGTCAAAAGTGGCGTTTTTTAACTTCTTTGCTCTATTTGTCAATCTATTGTGTTTGTCAATAAATGTTCTTAAATGTGGGCTTGAGTGCTATATATAATAATAGGTATAGGGAGTATTTGTGTGTAATAACGCTACTTCCACTCATTTGCACTACCTTTTAATAATGTAGGCAGCATTCGGCTATGCTGACCTCGTTCGCGACTCAACAATAAGGGCGAATCAAAACGCCCTTATTGTTTTCGCTGTTCTCTCGGTTCGGGAATAAAAAACAAAATTTTGTGATTTTGTTTTGTTATTCCACTCATTTGCACTACCTTTGTCCGTTGAATTATCATTAAAGTACAAATAATTGTTTAATTTGTTATGATTAAAATCACATTCCCAGACGGATCTGTTCGTGAGTATGAGCAGGGCGTAACTGGCT
>ERZ1026852.356-NODE-356-length-29811-cov-61.451203_pt1 | contig 29811 bp, 28 predicted proteins | sample MGYA00380156_ERZ1026852 | MGnify/ENA primary metagenome ERZ1026852 (study PRJEB33269, sample SAMEA4719792) | human gut metagenome | biome: human-associated habitat; feature: organic feature; material: feces | place: Cameroon | collected 2013-10 ...
GTAAGCGTCCAAAAATGTCACAACACCCCTATTTGCGGGCTTTTTGCAAAGCCCGCAAATTTCATTTTTAAATTTCTTTCACTAAAAATTTCATTAATCCAAGCAGATTGTCATTGGAAGCAGGTTCTCGTAGTCCGTTCTACCAGATTTCACAGCCTTGAGCAAAGCCTTGAAATATTGCCTGAACGAGACTCCGACTTGCTTGCAAGTCTGGATAAAGGTATTGTACATTGCCGATCTCAATGCACCCTGAACACTACCAAAGAACAACGAGCCCTTGCGCTGTATGGTCTGGGGACGTATCGCTCGTTCTGCAGCCAGGTTATCTATGGAATATTCACCATCATTTCGATAGGCAAAGACTTGCTTCCAAAACTTATGGAGATAGTTCAGTGCTTGCTGCATCAGTTTAGGCAACTTATCCATCTTGTTCGCCATCAAGTCGAACATCTCATTCTGAAGTTTGTCTACGATACCTCGAGTATACTCATCATTGCGCATCTCCTTGATCTTTTCGGCATCATAACCTTTCTCTACATACAAGTCCTCACGCTTATAAAGCTTGCGAACCAGACTCATAGGTGAAGAAGCTTCTTTGCAACCCATACGTTCCGCACGTTCTAGCTTGGCACGAACGTGGGCAAGACAACATAGATGCTCTATGTCTATCAAGTCATCGTCGAGATACATGTAGCAGATATAACCATCACTCTGAAGAGACTTCAACTTGGCATCACCCAAGAAGTCCTTCAAAACAGCACGGTTACGGCCACCACTTTTCTGATTGCCATACTTGTCTACCGTATCCTCATAGAAGAATATCACAATATTGGCCTTGCGGTTTACCAAACACCACATATAGGTCTTACGATGACCGAAGTGGGTCTGGAATCGCTCCCATGTCTCATCTACGTTTACGTTGGAACCAGGAGCCAAGGCTCGGTCCTTCAATGCCGGAAGCACTAGCTTCAATATCTCATAGCCCTTATCCGCATAGTTGGCCAGATTCTGGCGATGAGTCTTCAATCCCATCTCGGACAATCTGTTTTTCACCTCACGATAAGCAGGACAAGCCATGTCATACATATTTGATGTTTCTTCCGTCAAGAAGTCTGAAGTTACATGAGTACCAGACACAATCTCGTCATAGAGGTAGCCATCCTTATCATTCTCCTGAGGCATGAAATACGTTTCTTTATGACCATCAGGATAAGTCAAGACAACTTCCTCGAACCAATGTTCCTCTACTTTTGTTATTGTATGAAGTACCTTCTTCGGATTCTTCTTGATATGATAAGTTACGCCTTCTGGCAAGTGACTCAAATCGCACTTATGGATAATCGGCGTGCCAACTGTATGCTTATTATAAGTACGACCCTTACGAGAAGGACCATGATATTTTGTCTTAGGAGTTGGAGTTTCTGGAGTGCCTTTATCAGAATCCCTATCTTCCGAAGAGTTATCAGGCTCTTCGGATTGAGATTTCTCAGATTTCTCGCCATCAGAGTTTGCCTCTGAGGACGCATCATCCTTACGATTTGCCTCTGGTAAAGATGCATCCGTACCATCGAAGTCATCCCTGCCATCATTAGCTCCTACCTCTTCTGCAGAACGACCAGACTGCTGGCTCTTTGTTCCACTGTAAAGATCAGAACGAAGGAGAGCGATATCATTCTCCAAGTCCTTACGCTCCTTGGCATCCTTCTCTCGTGCAGCTTCCAACTGACGGTTCTTCTCTTTGGCATCTGCCAACAGGGTCTCAGCAGTTTTCAGCTTTCTCTTTGTATCAGTAAGCTCTTGCCTAGTTTCTTGTAATTGCTGAAGCACAACATCCAACTTTTGAGAATGGCTGGCACTTACCGCCTTGTTCTCATCATTGTATGTTTGCTGTTGAAGACGCGACAAACGTACCTCATCCGTCAACTCTTTAATATTGTCAGTAAGGCGGCTTATCTCCTCATCCTTGGACTGAATCTGCGAATACAAGAATTTACAAAAGTTATGTAGTTCTTCTCCTGTCATACCTTGGGACGGGTCATAGTCAGCAGAAGTCCGAGACTCCTGCTGAATTTGATCGAGACAGTTTTGTGCCTCTATATCTATGCCTAATTCGTCTAATTCCATAACCTTTGTATTTTAGTGCAAAGATACAAAAAATATTTGAATTACGCAAATTTATATAGCACATAACTATCTGATTATTAGTTAATTATACTTAATATAATATTACACTCCAATCTGCTTAATAACAGGCGATTCCAATACTATCATCACGGTCTTCCAATCCATCTTATAAGTAGGAACTCCTTCTCGAAGTACAACTTTCTTAAATCGATATTCATTACTGAAAGTACGTTCGTGAAGGTCATAGACATGATGCTTATATTGAAACAACCTTATCGTTCGTCGATCACGAGACATATAGATATAGATGTCACCATTGAGAGGGTCACGATGATATATATTACGTATGATCTCTGAGAGACGAGGCCCCTTGTACCTCATATCATGAAGCATGGGTAAGTAGTAGAAGTTGTCAAGACCTGAGAGCCTTAGCATAATCCCTCCAATCTAGACACCAAGTCCTTCATGCCGGCATAGTCAAGCCCACCCTTCTTGACAAACAAACCATCCGTCGTTTGGATGGTAATGAGTATGCCACCCTTCGACTTCTTTGCTTTAGGCTTGGATGCTGGCTGAGGTGGGGCTTCAACATCATCTGTCTCTTCATCTGTAGGTGCTCCTTCTATCTCAACAGGGATAACTGTATCCTTGGCATGCTTCTTGAACCACGCATAGAATTGCTTGTATGGAACACCTTGGTTAATACAAAAGGAATTAATTGAAATTCCATGTGGCTCCCCTTCCGTCTTGTAGCGGAACCAGAATGTCTGAAAGTCTTTGTCGCTGTACATTTTACTTACGTTTAAAATTACTGGCGACAAAGTTACATCTTCTTTATCAAATCACCAAATCCGTTTTTGGACGCTTACTACAAGGGGAACCGAAGGGGTCGAAAAAACTATTAAGGATATTCAGTAAGGGCATAGTTCACTGCCTTGAGAAGTTCAGAGTGTCCCTGCTTCGATGTCAAGAAATGGTTGAAAGAAATCAACTTTCATCTCTAGCAACCATTCTTCATCTCATCTCTTTTCTTTAATATTTCTCCTTTTATTTGCCCAACCCGCTGATGTGACATCACCCGGTTGGGCTTTTTCTTTTAAGCCCATCAAGAATATAAAAAGAAAATTGTTTCATTACCAAACATTTATATATTTAGGATATACCCCCGTTCGTTCCTTATATTCCTCACAAAGGCTCTTAGTAATTTCAGCTACACGAGCCTTTTTACGCTCTTTTGCCGCCATAAATCTTTTCATAGCAGCTTCACGTTTTTCCCAAAATTCTTTATCCAATGTATCCATAATAGTTCTCCTTTTAAATTCTTTGATTGCAATCTGCCGCAAAAATACGCTTTTTTCTCGAAACCACCAAGGAAATAACAAGAAATCTGCAAGTTACTAGCGAAATCCCAGCCCGCATAGGGCAAAAATCTGTGGAATTCCGTGAAATCTGTGGAACTAACAAACAGCAAAGAAGAAAATCTGCGTCATCTGCGTGACCAAGCTCCAGCCCAAATAGGGCTTCAAGAAAAGAAGATTCCGAGAGATTACCCCCTGTGTTTAAGTCTCCAGAAGAAGTGCCATACCCTAAAGAATGGCTCACTCAAAGCCTCAGCAGAAAAATACCTCATGAGCCTTATATCCCTATACACTCTTTGGAGATTATGTCCCAGCTGCGACCTCCCAAAGCTATTCCTTTCATCATGCTTCCCGAAGTTCCCGGCTTCCAGCACTTCATTCAGCACAAACTTACCATACTTCTCATTAGGAGGAACGATAAGCCGAGAGGCAGGCATGCCGAACACCTCCTGCATGATATACATAATGGCACCGGCAAACTTCCACAATCCCAACTCCTTCAATTCCTTCTGCAAGGAAGTAAACATTTCACAGTTAACACTTAACATTGAAAGAACAAAGTAGTAGTCAAGCAGTTGCCTCAACCCAATCCCCTCATTCATCAAATGAGCAAAGATATGAGTCAACTGGAAGATGAGATTGAATTCCGCTGTCGGAATCGCAATCTCCCCTTGTTCTCCCAACATTACCCGATGCGAGAACTGCTCCTCCTTCACCCTCTCATAATGTTTCTGAAGCTTTCTGTCATGCCAGAAGCACAACAGGAAGCTAGGCCGATAATGCACTTCAACCTCCACACCCTTATACGATGGGAACTCGATGTGGTGATAGCACGCCTTTTCATGAGGCGAGACAGAGCGGACAAAGGAGATGACCCGTTTATCTCCACCTTCCACCCAGATATCAATATTTCATTCTATTTATCAAACATCTGAAATTTTGATATATTTCTTTTTCCGACATATTAAGATATTCTAATGTATTTCTGATGTTATAATGTTTATTATAAGGCGCATCACTCTCTGTAAGAATTCTTTCTTTAGGTATTGTTGATAATATTTTCCTTCCATTAGCCGATTTCGTCATGGCTTCGTTTACAGAGAAATAATATCCAGCTGAGACGATATTTGTTATCAACGATATGCTTCCTGAATACCAATGAAAAATAACGTTTGGTATCCTGTATTCTAAAAGTAAAGCAAGCAACTCTTTCTCTGCTTTTCGGGAGTGCACACTTACAAGTTTATGGGTATCACCAGATATTTTAGAAAGGATATGTCTCAAACTTTTTATTTGAATGCCTTTTGAGTTTGAATATGCAGAAGAAAAATCCAATCCTATTTCTCCTATGTATGAAGTAAAATTAATGAGAGTGTCAAACATAGGCAATTCATGCTGTGATGTGGCTGCCAACTGTGGGTGGAAACCTAGTGATAAACGTATGTGTTTATATCCCACGACATGTGCTTTTCCCATTCTATAATGACTTGGCAGATTTGTCATTCCTATAATTATATCACCATGACTTTCAGCCCTGCTAATATAATCTGTAGGATTTTCCATCATATCATAATGGCAATGTGTATCTATTGTCATACGATTCCTGCTTTACCTTTGATTTCGGGAGTTCCTTTTCTTGCAATCCAATCTTTTACTTGCTGATATGAATGTAACGCTAACGACACATAATCATCGAGCTCCTGCTTGCTACGTATTCCATTCATAAAGAGTTCTCTTCGGATGATATTTGCATCCATTCGATTCTTTATAAAATACAATAAGGCATTGAAATCATGGTTTCTTTTCTGTTTATGAATATTCAAATTGTACTTGGTTCCATGCATGACATCGGTTCCAACATATTCTGCTGAATCCAATCCTATAATATCTAAAGAAACTCTTCTATACAAACATGGCAGACACATTCCGCAATGAGTGATTTTTCTATTGCGTATAACGTCTCCTGGTTTATCCCAATGACTATTATGCCCTCTTTTTGCACAAGAACATGATTTAGAGTATAATTGTCTTAATATTACACTCTTATTCACATCATTGTCACAGTCTTTCATCATGTCAGCTTTTGATTTCAATCTGTATGGATTGTTAAAAGTATTGTTGATACCGACCAATTTAAGTGCTTCTTGTATTCGTTTTATGAATGTGGGATGAGTAGTCCTTGTACTGCAAGCACTTCTACGCCCGCTATCCAAAGGTATATTTATTGATATTGTTCCATTTTCGGGTACTATTAGTGGGGTGTTTGGTGACATTTTATGGGCTACGTATATTCCAGCAGCAAAAAACAACAATGACCTTGAACGGAATGTGCTTTCTGATGGAGTTCCCTTTACATTCCATGACTTAGACTTTAAACCTGCATTTAGAAGTACTTGCTCAAATTTGTTTTGGAAAATGTTGTTTTCTCTGCAATATCCTAAAATACTTTTTTGGTCGCAATGTTCTTTACCCAATTCCATATGAGAAACAAGCAGTATCTTTTTATTGACAGACAACGTATTTGTTTCATCAATAAAACCGATTAATGAGTCTAAACCGCCAGAGAACAAAGCAACTTTTTCAAACTCTTGTAGGTCGTAATCTCTAATATTTTTTGTCGGACGATAATCATAAGGATTTGCTTGGACAAAATGTATGTTCCAATTGTCTCCAGTAAGAAAACTTATGGCTCTATTAAAAGCCTCGCGTCCATGATTCATCATGGCAAGATTGATAACAGGTACATCCAACAATACTAAATCTCGTTTCCATCCATCGTCTGAATATAATAAACGACGGACAGCTCTATCCACATTATATACAATCATGGCTAATACAAGAAAGTCAAAAGCAACAGATGTTGTATCCCGCGAGAATTCCCATAGTTGTTTGGGGTCGAATTTTGTATCGACTGAGCGAATTTGTCCGTCAAATCCTTGGAAAGAAATAGTAAAAGTTCCAAATACTTCACTTGTTCTTGACGGAGTATAATTGATGTTTATTCTTGTTTCCATATATCTAAAATATCGGATGTTAATGAATCAAGATAGTCTTTTCCGTCTTGGCTATTGAAGTCGATTTGGGTCATTTCTTTGCTCAACTTCTCGTCCAATTCGTTATGCAACCATCCCCTGATCTCTCTTTTTATATCCTCAGGATTGCTTCCTTTATCAAATATGTGACTTTGAAACAATTCCGCAGAGTATTCCAATATATACTCCACTTCAAAGGTTATAATCCATTCACAAATATCATCTTCGCTTGCGTTTTGAAGCCTATCTTCTATCTCTTGCCCATCTTTGCAATCTGACAAAATATCATTCAGCACTTTATCCATAGCATAAGTTGCTGCAGCATCATCCATTGTGGAATCATTGTCTCCAATGATTTCATTCAGAAGTAATTCCTTAAATTCCTGTGGAGTCTTGGGCTTCTGATCTTCAGGAAGATTTTCAACACCTAAACTTTCAATTAGTCCGTATTGCTTGGCATTGTTTAAAACAGTGGTTAACCCTCTTACAGCTCGACCACCGGCACGTCCAAACGAACTACCTCTATTACCACCGTGTCTGCCATTTCCACCGCCCCTATACAACCCATTACCAAGGGCAGAACCAAAGTTTCCTATAAACTTTGCGTTTGTCGCAGCTTTGTTCTCTGTACCTTTTGCAATGCTCGTCATTGCGCGTTTGGTGGCAGACCAATTAGGGGAGGATTTTAAATTATGTGATTGTGATGTACCCATGATTATTGTTTCCTCATTTTTCGTTCTATAGCTTTTGTTAAAGAATTTCCCTTCGGCAATGATTCTATATAAGCACGTATATCATCGTTCAATGATAGCATTCTTACAAAGAAAATATCAGCTTTAGCATCTATATCTTCTGCCTTCATATTATGGAATAACAACCTTAATCTATCTATATCATTGTTCATCAATAGATTTTCTTCATCGGCATTAAGAATTGTCCAACAAGTCTCGGATTTTGGTTCTTGTTTAAGTTTCTCATTTATTAAACGAATTATCATTGCTTTTTCAGTATCATCACAAGCATTAATTATATCAGGCAACTCTCGTTTCATTACCCGATTTGTTTGTATAGAACACAATCTTTGGAATAGCAACATGACTTTATTTGTAATTAAAGAAGCTATTGGCTTTTCATTCTTCAAGGCATCACGTGCCACCCAAAAATAATCTTGTAGATTTATATTCTTTAAAGACGGATCTGAACTTAACCATTGTTTCAGATAGTCTGAAGACCAGTTGTCTTTCCATTGTGGATCTTGAATGCCATCTTCAGTTTTTGCCTCTTGCTCGACATCTCCTAATGGTAGAACTCCTTCATTTGTCTTCTGCAGTCTATAAAGTTCTTCAAAACGAGAATTGTAGAGGGAATTGTACTCCAAAACCATAAGTTTGGTTAACACATCAGGACGAATATCTCTGAAGCCTGCTACTTCCGCTAACTCCTGACGTACATACAATGTGTTTAGGAAACGCTTTAGTTGTCGTGGATTTCCATTCAAGAATTGTTTAATAATCGGAACTATCGGCAAACGATATTCTACCGCATAAAAATCTACATTTTGAATATTTGCCTTGATGTCATCTATATTGTACTTGGAATGCTTGTCTGTTTTTCTGAATTCCAAATATTTCTGATGGATTTCGTTGAAATGTATCTCACTCAAATGATTTTTGCATAAAAGAAGCGTGATATAGGTTTCTTGCTCATTGTCCGACAAGCGCGGCAGTTTGTATGGTAATTGAATAAGTTTCTCTAGATAGTCAGAAAACGGACTGGATATATCTTCTTTCTTCATCTGAATAGGATAATGCTGACTTATGGCATATTCAATTATACGTTCATCCGCACCAATCACGAAAGCTGTTTTCTTTACATTTACGAACAACTTGACAGCCTCCAAACATCCGATAATTCTTTTAGGATCACATCTATCTAAATCATCAACATAGACAATAACGGCTTTATATCCCATGTCATTAACCAAATCCTCGAAAAGTTCTCTGAAAGTGGCAATGAATTTTGAAGTATTACCTTTGGTTACATCTTCAAGTAGGTTGTTATATTTATCCTTTCCCGTTATCTTATCTATGTCATCCTTTTTAGGTAGCCATTTCTTCATCCAATCAGGAGTCAGGTTGTCATATGCTTTTTTAAGAATGAAGACACCAACTTTCAGAAAGTTTATTCTTGCAAGTAAATCGTCTGCTCGCTCAAATACATCTTTCCGTGTGTTAATGTCTTTGTCAAGTGCTTCCAATATACTTTCTATCATTGTCAGCTTGGTGGAGTCATAACTCTCAAACTGCCAACTGTTGAAATAAACTTGGAGTATGATGCTATGCTGCTCATTTTGTTGTGCCTCCTCCCATTCTTGCAATGACTGCTGAAGCAATAACATCAAACTGCTTTTTCCAGAACCCCAATTGCCAAACACTCCAATTGAGATAGGCAACATGGCATCATTCAATATTATCTTTTTGAGCAAGTCTGCATGAACTTGATAGCCTAACAAATCTTGCGTTGTTTCATTGTCTGACCACATAAATTACATTTTTTTGATTTAATTTATTTTGCGTAACTACTCAGCACCCCTATGGGCATGAGTAGTTACCAACATTGCCCATACTTGGGCTATATAATGCCATCGCTATGCATAAGACGCTACATCGTTATCTTTTTCCGATTCATCAATTCATCTGAAAGAAATCGAACTGAGTCTCAATTGAATCTGAAGTGAGGCTCAAGTAAACATTAACAAAGCCCCACGTAAACTTTATCTGAGCCCCAAACCAATTCGAAATGAAACTTACTTCAAAGGCAAATGAAGCCAGTTTCAATCGCAAAAAAGCCTTTTTGCTTTACAGCATAAGCAAAATCGTGAGGGATAAAGCCAAAATCGTGATTGATGCGTGAGGGATAAATCCCCATTTTTAGGTATCAGTCACACACATGAATCATTTGGCAGTCAATCGCTTACCCGATTTTTATCTAAAAATCGTGATGGGTGATAGATGATCTGCAAAAAAAATCTGCGTCATCTGCATCATCTGCGAAATCCCAGCCCGCATAGGGCAAAGATCTGTGGAATTCTGTGAAATCTGTGGGACTAATAAACAGCAAAGAAGAAAATCTGCGTCATCTGCGAAATCTGCGTGACCAAGCTCCAGCCCAAATAGGGCTTCAAGAAAAAAAGATTCCGAAAGATTATCTCCTGTATTTAAGTCTCCAGAAGAAGTGCCATGTTCTGAAGATAGGCTCACTCAAAGCCTCATCGGGATAAAACCTCACGAAGTGCATATTTCTCCATATCTTCAAGAAGTACTTCTTAGCCATTCCTTGTTGTGTGAAATGCCCATACTTGGTGAAGTGCTGTCCGAAATTGCCCCCATTCAGTATTTCTGTTAACAACAACTTTCCTCTCTTCTCATCCATCGGAGCTATCATCTTCTCATCTGATAGTCCCAATGTCTCATGCAGTACATACATCACCGCCCCTGCAAACTTCCACAAACCAAGATGCTTCAATTCTTTCTGCAATGCATCCTCAATCACTAATAACTCATCATTATTCACTACATAATAGTAATCAATGATTTGCCTCATTCCAATCCCTTCATCAAAGAAATGGTGATATAGATGCGCCAGCTGATAAACAACATTAAATGCTGTCGTTGGTATAGCGATTTCTCCAATACAATCAGGCAGGCTAACAACATTTGAGCATTGCAAATCAGCATTCAGTTTGAACCATTTCTGTAATCTGGCATGATAAAGAAGATTATTCATCGAACAAGGAAAGAAATGCAACTCTACAGACACACCATCCATTGTTGTTTCAAGATGATGAAACCTTATATCATCTTCCAGTTTAAAATGACGCTTAGCATATTCTGTTAGATCTTCTCTGCTAGCATTCACCCATACATCAATATCCCCTGGAGTACGAGAATATGGATTCGGATACATCAAGGCATTCCCTTGTCCTTTCAATATACAGCATCGCAATCCATCTTCTCTAAACTTTGAATAGAGTTTAGCTGCAACTCGATTCACCTTTCTATTCTGTCTGCGAATTTGTTGTGCCGCTCCCATCCAAGTCATCAGCAGATTCCTTTCTATCGGATTCTGCTTCAACTCCTCAGGATACTCCTTTCCCAGTCTCTCAATACCCTCAAAACAAAGTCCCAGCAGGGCCTGCTTGAACGCAAAGGAATACAGCATCTGCCAGTCTATGCCAGCAATCACTTTATTCACATCACTTTTTGCCCCTAGGCAATACTTCAGAAAATCAAAAAGCACACTCATAATAGCTAAAACCTACTTGTCTCCAGTAAGTTCCTCAAACATTTCAACATGTTGATCAACAACTCTTGAAATATCATAATTCTCTATCACTTTTTTCAAAGCCTTGAATTTCATTTCTGCAGCTTCCTTCGGATGACGATATAACCAAAGAACCTTATCTGCGGCATCTTTTGGATTATCCATTTTGACCAACAAACCATCAACACCATCATCTACCAATGTAGGGATGGCATCAATCTTTGTGGCAACTACATTCTTCTCTGCTGCCATATACTCAACAACAGCCAATCCGAATCCTTCCCATCTTGATAAGAGCATCGCCACATCAAATACTTTCAAGTAGCTATATGGCTCATCAGTCCAACCGGTTATTACAAGTTCCAAACCATTCTCCTTAGCAAAGGCCTTGACTTCTTCCTCTTCCTCACCACTTCCCACAATGATGAAAGCAGAGTTAGGAATCTCATCATGTATCAACTTGGCTGCACGGATAAATACATCAGGTGCCTTCTGTGGAGAAAGTCTTCCAATCATACCTACCACAAAGGCATCTTCCGCAATACCAAGTTCACTTCTAGACTTAGCTACAGCATTCTTTACAGCACTCACATCAATACCATTCGGAATCAAAGCAAGCTTATCATCCTTAGCAATGTGTTCACGCTCTGCCGAAGCCTTTTCTGCCTTAGAGATACAAACTATCTTGTCTGTGCAAGGAGATAATATTTTCTCCAAACACAGATATATTATGCTTTTCAGTTTCATCTGATTAAAAATTACTTGATGTTAAAAGCCCAACCATGAGGATTGTAAACAACCTTACAATGCAAGCCTATGGCTGCCATACGTCCTAAGCCACCAGCAAAACTGCTATGACAATACAGGATGTCAGGATTAACCTTTTTGATTTCACGGCGAATAGCTCTAACTTTAGCAATCACTTTCAAAGGTGAGAATGATTGCATAAGATCCATTTGCTTCACACCATCCACCATCTTGCTATATGTACCTTCATCATAATTGAGAGAACAGATAAAATACTGCTTTATTCCTTTTTTTTCTAATCTTGGCAGGAGCATCTGGAGATAACGCTCTACACCTCCTGCACATTCTGCTAAATGTAATATCTTCATATTATTTTACTTACTATTAAATCTCAGCATAAAAATATCCAACTGCATTACATCAGTGAATTCAAAAATTCTCTCATTTCCACGTGTAGACAGTAACATCGTTTTGGCTTCTTCTCGTAAAAAGCTATCCCCATTTACCTGAAAAGCAATAGGTAAAACCTCTATATAAAAAAGCTGATTGCCCATCCAAAAGCGATATAATCCAGATTTCATCATCTCATCAATTACTTTCTCGTTCATGGGAAGTTCAAGTCGTTGCTCTTCACCTGGGCACAATATGATATTATTGAAAACATAAAAAACATGCGGATTACCAATATTGTGGCGAGCAAATTGGCGAACCATTTTAAACATCGGATGGTTACCATTTCCAGTTACTTGATGGTATTTTTGCAAGAACACTTCATAGAGAGATCTTTTGAATTGCCTGGTTATTACTCTAGAATTAAAATTACTTCTAACCTTTATAGTGCGCTTGGAATGATAATAATTGAAGAATACAGAACTAAATCTCTTATGTGTATTCTCATCCAAATTATGACCAAATATCCAAAAAGCATTGAATATCTCCTTAAATGCCAAGTCGCATGAAGGAACACCTCGTGTTGCTTTTCCGAAATAATGATTACAATCATCACAAACGTCAAATCCTATATCATCGCTCCCCAGATTATGTGGAACGATGTGAGGAGCAGCCCTAAAGCTAACCTCTGGCTCTGTTTTTCCACACCAAATACATTGGCAAGTTTTTACGTATCTCATACTAATTAACTAATCATCTGAATCGACCTATGTATTATATTCTTCTTCACAATTAGGACATAATCCAGAATCATTCAAAACCGCCCGTTCACCACAATGGGCACAAGTTCCAGTTCCATCTACTTCGAAATAGGGTGATAAATCAACAGTACATTCTATCTCTCCGCCATCAATTTCGATATTTTGGCTGTTTACAAAACCTATAGGATACTCCCATATTTGCAACGTGAGGTCTATCTGTCTGCCACAATTAGGATTAGGACATTCACAAGTCTCATATGATTCATATTCGAATTCATACCCCATACCGCGATCATCTGCGTATGAACTTTCCCAATCAAAATTAAAATCATCAGGATCTACTTCAAACATTTCTCCACATGAATCACAACGAATTAAAAGCGTATCTCCCGAATGATCTCGTTTCATTTGTCGCTCTAGTGATTTTCGTAGAAGAACATCCTTTGCTGCACCTAATTTTCCTTCGAATTCCAAAACATGGTCGTCTGGCTGATATGTCTTTTCTATATACTCTATGAATTTTGAAGTTTGATAGAACCATATCTTATGATCTGTATCTTCCTCAAATTCAGCCAACAATTCTCTTCTTGGATTACCAAGTTCCTCTTTAAGAGGCTTTTCCTGTTCTTTACACTTATCAGATTCATCAACTATAATCCAATCAGCTTTTACGTCATTACTTATAAATATTATATCCTTATCATTTTCTCTAGCGAAACGTATAATTTCCTTCCATATAATCAAATCTCCATATTGCCGGATACCAGACTTTGTTAATGCATCCTTGTAGCCTGGAGGTATCTCGTTTTTGTAGCGATAAGCTCCTTCTGAAACAATTTGCTTTATCTCGGAAAAAGAAAAGGGTGTGCCCTTTGGAAGATTATCGATGCATGTACCCAATTTATCATCAGTAGCAATCTCCTTGATTTCTCTCTTTCGTTTCTGATATTCTTCCGCAACATTTTTTTTATATCAGCAACTTTAGGGCCAATCTCTTCAACAAAAGCTTTTACCTCTGCCAAATTATGGTCTGAGATAAAAGGGTGATAGTATTTACGCTCCCATTGCCTAATATAAGATTTTAAATCATCAATTAGTTTATTGCTTTGTAAGTCCTTATCTGAATAGCTTTCAGAGATAGGTTTCATTCTAGCATTATTCTGATTCTTTTTAAATTCATAAAAGACCTGTGCAGGCAACCAAATCCGAGCAGACAGAGTTTTCAATATATCAGCAATTATCTCCTGATTCTCTTTTGTCATGTAATAGAAATCCAATAAAGCACAGGTATCAAAAACAAATATTGCAGAATCCCATAGGCATGCCTCTGTATCTTTATCTATTAATGACTTAGTGTATATAGTTCTCATATCGAATGTTTTAATTTTGATTTTTACAGAAGTTAATAAACAAAAGACTTAATCACGAAAGTATTACAAGACTTATCCTATCAAAAGATTACATATACTGCTCTCAACATTATACAACACCTTTTTGATTTTAGCTATACTTTCAGGTACAACATTTCTATAATTCCTTACAACGCCATTAGTTACCAAGTTACGCATAGCATTATATCTTATCATATACATATCATCTTTTATTTGCAGGTAAAAGTATCTTTCCCCATTAACTACACAATAGAAAGGCATTGCAAGCTCTGCTAATTGCAAATCAGGAAATCCATGAATCATAGCCTCCATGATAGAACTTATGGGCTTATCTGACATAAAAAAACGATAACAGACAAGCATTTTTACCCAAGTACTATCAGTTGGTATAGAATATTCACCATTCAGCCATTTTTTACGAAACAGCGAATTGACATCTAAATCAAGGAACTCTTTACATCTTCTAACAGAAGAGTTATTAAGTGCAAGCTGAAATGAAATTCTATCTTTCGGATCATTAGAAAGTTTTTGGTCTAAACTCAAAAATACACCAGTCTTGCAGATATCAAGAATCTTTTGCCTAACTTGCCTATGCGCCTCTTCTTTTATAGAATACGAATAGGGTAAGGTATTCAGAAACTTATTCATATACCCCTCATAGTTCGCCTCTTTACCATAGAAATGGTGGAAGAGATGACGGGCTATCTCGTAATCCATCACAAGGATTATCTTATCAAAGCCGAACTTGTTACCATTAGAAACCTCAGAATAATAGGGATTATCTACCTGAGAAGACAAGACATTCATGATGCGGAAGAGATGAGCTGGATCTATTCTGTCCAAATCTTCAATAATCAAAACAGACTTTGCCATCATCTGCTTCAAAGACTTCTGGATAAGGCAAGTAAAAGCATCACATTCGCTGATACTCCCCGACTTTCCATAAAATCCATTGAGGTAGTCATCTACTACATGAAGAACATCTTGACTTTTATATTTCTCATGAATGGTAGAAGCAAGACCTTTCAAAGCCTCATACCCATCTTTCAATCCTTCTATGGGAATGATTGAAGCAACAAAGTCGCCTAACTTTAACAAAGACTCTTTGTTGCATACCGCATCGAATATCTTATCATACCCCTCTTTAAAGTCATAGATACGATTATCCTTTATGAGTTGAAACAGAATATCACGCTTGATATACTCAATGACATCCCGATTCTCCTCAACCACGTAGTTTACAGGATGGAGAGTGATAAAATAGTAATCATTCTTCTTTTCATCATAGCTATTCATGAGCTCATTCAGAAAGTAAGACTTACCATCTCCAAACCTAGCAGAGAAAATGATTCTACTCTCATTTTCAAACACCTGCTTGAAGTCTTGAATATTTTGAGAAATATCAATTGTATCCATAAATCTTTATCTTTTCACTTCCCCCACTATCTTCTTCACCAGCATACGGAATTGCTTATAGAAACCTAACTGTAATTTAAAGATTCTAATATGCTTTTCCATACTATAAGAGCTATTTTTCTCTTAACAACTTCAGCAGTTTCCCTGCTTCTTTTGCCCAAGAATACTTATTCAACACTTCGCTTGCAGGAGCTATCGGCTCCTTTAGCAATTCATCCAAATCCACATCATAATTATGAGGATCTATATAATGAGCAGACTTGCCATATACTTCTGGCAAACAAGCGGCTGTAGATACAATAAGTTCCGCTCCACACGACAAAGCTTCAATTGGGGGAATACCAAATCCTTCATATACGGCAGGATGAATAAAAGCCCTACATCCCTTCATTAGAGATTTGATTTCACCATCTGTCAAATAGCCAGTAAAGTGAAGATTAGACTCCTGTAAATCATCGGCCCCGAGTTTGGTAAATCCCTCTGCTCTACCGACAATCAGGAATTTCTTGTTAGGATTGCTCTTCGCTACTTCTTTGACCCAAACAAAGTTCTTCTGAGGAGACAAGCTGCTTAAGGCCATGAAATAATCTCCTCGCCTATATCCTTTTGGAAGTTTATCAAAGATTGAATCATCTTCTTTAACACGCTGATAGTGTTGCCAAGCATTAGAGATGACATGGAATCGTGATTCAGGAACATGCATAAACTTGGCAAGTCTAGCCTTAGAATAATGACTAACCGTAATTATTGGATATTTGCTACGTTTTACTGCATCTATCATCCACATGTGCCATACCTGTGACAACTTTCCATAAAGATTCTGAGTCAAGAGATCATGAATCTCATAAGGAGCAGCATCATGACAACAGACAATACCACTATCCAACAAAGGGCAAGTAGAAGTTAAGTTCACACTCACCAGATGATGTTTTTTACAATAACGATAAAGACTAATCTGCTCCCAAAAATGGCTCTTTACTTTTCCATACTTAACAATCTTGATGTTCTTGTAATCAGGTAAAGTCTCTGCATACTCAGGTACGACTATGACGAATTCATCCTTATCACAAATTTTATCTAACTCACGAAGCAACTCCGTTGCAAATCGCTCCTGTCCAGTCAACTTGCGGACAACAAAGCGACCATTAATTGCATATTTCATAAATATAGTAAATTCTAAAATCTGCTATGAGCATTTATACATAAAAAACATGTTTGCATTTACTGCTTTCCCATTAAGTAGAAAAATGCTTAGAAATAATATTAAGAAGCTTTCCTATACTTGGTGAGCAGATAGTTACATAAAATCAAAAATTGAATCCAAATGAACAGGTTTTCAATCCGTATACATGATTGTTAGGTTGCAACATGCAGAATAAAAAATAACACAATTATTTAACTTATAAACAGGACACTAGTAACATCAATATATTCATCTGAACATTGCCATTATTTTATAAGTTGTAACAAATGGCAATGGCGAAAACTTGACTACCCAATATATCAATCTTGGCTTCAAGTCAATTGCATTCTTCATTATTTGCCAAAAAATTGGATGTCCTTGCATAATTTGATTGATAAGTTTTTCACCATCAGTACCATTATCAATTCCATAATTCAGCATTTCTATAATATGATGAGCTATATGATTTAGGAAGCCACTTTTAACAACTAAATCTTTTATTGTATCTGCGTATTCAGATAAATAGACCATATTGTCATGTAAATCATATATGCGTTTCACGTCTTTTACAGTTGTAATACTGCCAGCACGTAACAGATAATGATAGACAGGAGTCCTGTAAAAAGAAATTTCTCTTGCCTCATTCAAGACAATAGGAGTGAAAAGCGTATCCTCATGTTTGATGCCTTCTTTAAAAAAGAGATTATTCTTAATAAGAAAATCTCTTCTATGCATATAGAAAGGAGCACCATCTGCAAAACCATAAGTGAATAAGGTTTGCTTATCTGTGACTTTTTCTCCGAAAATATCAGCACCAACACTTCGATTACCCTCAGGAATAAAACCAGAGAAAGCAACTATATCCGTTTCATCAGTTATTGATGAAAGTATTTTTCCTAGACAATTATCTGAAATCCAATCATCACTATCAATAAACCAAATAAAATCTCCTTTTGCCTCACGAACTCCACGATTTCTTGTACCAGATAAGCCTTTATTCTTGTGACTAGAAACTTTAACATTCGGATACTTTTTTGCTAACTTTTCTAGAACACACAACGTATTGTCCTTAGACTCATCGTTATAAGCCAAGATTTCATAATCATCCTTAGGAATATCCTGACTTTCGAGACTATCAATACATTTTTCGACATACTGTTCCACATTGTAACAGGGAACTATAATTGAAAGTTTCATTTTGCTATAAATTTTCTTTTAAAAACTCTTTTGACTTTTCGATATAAGCTGTAATTTGTTTCTCTTGAACATCAGTATAATGAGCATTCCAATTAATACCAATCTTCCTTCCATCATTATAGACCAAATGGTCAGTAAGTCCCATACCTACAAGTGTATCAGTAATTCTACTATCCAAATGACCTTTAGGAGGAGCTATCGATATAAATGGTTTTCTATAAATTACAGAGAACATTGTCCCATGAAAAGAGCTTGTAACTATTGCTTTTGCATGCTTAAATAGCCATATAAACTCATTGGGACCTAAATTGCATGCCTTATGATCACCATCAGCCAATTTCTTAAACATATGATCTATCATAATTATTCCACAACCATAGTATTTTTTTGCAGAATTAATTACTTCAGAAATAGCCGGTTCTGCAGAAAAGTTATATTCCAATTGATGAACCAGTATATAATCATAATCTATCTTTACCTTAGATTCAGATGCTAGATTATCATAGTCCGTAGATTCTAGCAGTAGCGTAGGATCACAAGTATTTAAAACTTGAATGTTCTGCGACAACCCTAACTTTTGTATCAAAGGCAAGGAAGACTTTTCACGAACGCCAATAGCACTATACTTGGCTAATTGCTTTTTCAAACGTTTAGCATAAGTATCAGTTAATTTATTCGTTGTTATACTAGCACCAAATGAGATGACTTTTTTATCTTTAAGAGCAAAATCACAGAAAAAACTATCATCATTAAATATTTTACTTTCATTCCAGACTTGGTCTGACCCCGTAATATAAAGATCAAAACAAGGGGGGTATGCCTTTAAATACTCTTTTGATTTATACTCTTTCTTACTAAGAGATAAATGAGCTCTTCTAAATACAATAAACTTGTGATTTCGTTGCAGAAATGGTTCCACCAAAAGAGATCGTAAAGTTTCCCTTATCCACAATTTAATTCGTCCCTTCAATGAAGGAATTGCCTTCTTTAAATGGTAAGAATTTGGGAATACATAGTCGATGGTCTCTACATGATGACCTAATTTCTGTAAATACGCAACTAAGGCGTATGCTTGGAGTGCAGAACCATAATTCTGCACTCTATGCATCGTAATAATTCCTATGTTCATTAATGCCAAATGTTTTTATTAGTACACCCCCCATCACACGTGATGACTTCCCCCCCCCTATTATTCTAGAGGCATCACATAACAACCAAGCTGCAACTTCTGCTATTTCTGATGGGTAGAAATATCTGCCACTTGGTGCATAACAATACATATTACCATTTGAGGTATCAATGTATGATTTTGTCAAATCTGTAGGACACATTCCTGGGGCAATAGCATTAACTCTTAAACCTTTAGTATAATGCTCTCTATTTAATTTAGAAACCATTGAACTTAAGGCAGCTTTAGCAATGCCATAAGGAATCTCTGCAGGAGCATTTCCTGTCATACTTGATATAAACAAAAGGTCAGAATTAGAACCATGCTTATAATGTTTGACAAATGCTTGAGCTAGAAAAAAGTTAGCTCTTAACAGAATACCAATTTGCTGATCATAACCATCAATGGTTACATTTTCTATGGATCCTTCATGCAAGCTGATTCCTGCATTACAAACTAAGCAATCTAGATCACCAAGCTTAGCAATAACCTGCTTCAAAAAATTCTCCGACTCTTCTACCTTTGATACATCATGTTTCAAATAAAAACACTTTTCACCAAGGCTTTCAGCCACATTCTTCAATTTATCTTCATTACGACCACAAATTAATACATAGGCACCTTCTGAAATAAATTTTCGAGCCATTTCAAGCCCTAATCCACTTCCCCCACCTGTAATAAGGATTTTTTTTCCTATAAGCCGATGGGCATTATCTATAGAGCCGATATGCACTTTTACATGCCCTCTTGGTGTTAAAAGAAAGTTAATTACCTTCTTTATATTCTTCTTTATAGTTACAGCCATAATATTATTTCAGCATATGAATTACTTTATCTATCGTCTTGTATCCAACAGCATTAACGATTTTCTCTTTTGTCACTCGCTTAATCTCTTCTGCTGTGGTTTCCTCTCTATTATAACGTTCCATCTTATGAGTATTCGTTGCATCTATCTCCATATCAGAAAATGCCTCAATAAATATCGGCTTGTCTGAATCGGAATCAAAAAATGCATCTAAAGCTGTTTTTAATTCGACCTCATTATGAACAGCATAATACTTAAACCCAACAGACTCAACCCAACCCTGTGCTTCAGTTTTATGAGCAGCACTTGTATGCAAATCCATAGTAGGGTCAATGGCAAGTGTTGTACTATAATGGAATTCACCGCCACCATAATTATTAATCATTAAAATACGAGCAGTTTTAGGCATGTGGCGAATTCGCATAGCACCCATATCATAGAAGAAACTTAAATCACCTATAATAAGAAAACTCAACTTATCAGAAGTAACAGCTTGTCCTATAAACGAAGACAAGCAACCATCTATACCATGTGTACCTATGTTGGCATAAACCTTGATAGTTCTATTAGGCAAACCACAATAATTAATAATACGAATACTATTATTAATACTTAAATGCAAAATACTACCATCCGGTATTCTTGCAGCCATCTGTTGAATTACAGTATTATTAGAATAAGGAAGCTCTGGCAATTTGATATTACCAACATACTTTTTTACTTCATCTAAATATACAGTATCCTTAGCCTCGTCATTTACATGATCTATAAAATATCGCAAGAAGTATTCTGGAGAGCATTCAAAAACTTTTGTCAAGCTTTTGTACATATCAACAACATTGCCACTTTCCTCTACACCCCAATGTTCAAAGAGTCCAGCTTTCTGACGCAATTGGGCTTTTATGCCAGACATCACATTTGTACCTAGTGAAATGACAATCTCCGGTAGGAACTCATTAAAAGCATTAGAAGAAAGAGTATTGGTATCAAATGGCAAAAATGGATTAATAGCATCTTCTACCTCAATATTAGCCATATATTCTGCCAATAACACATTCTTATATTTTTTACCAAACTCTTTCAACAATGAGTTGAACTCTGGAGAAGTATAATTATTTTGACCACAAATAACCATGATTCGTTTTTTCCCATTGAGAATATCAGCACATTTCTTCCATTCATCAGCAGGAGTCTCGTAAGAACAAAGATCTATCTTTCTTGCTGTTAATATATTTGGCTCATTGCAACGTGAATAGTATGACAACATAGGAATATTAATTTGAACAGGACCTCTACCATGTTGATACGTTGCCAATATTGCCTCATTTACAAGTCTCTCGCAAAACCACAAATCTTCATCAGTATTGACTATCGGAAGATTGACACACTTCTTGACGAACTTTCCGTACATACCAACCTGATCTATCATTTGATCTTCACGCTGATTAAGAAGTGCAGGATTTCTATCACTTGTCAATACTATTAATTGAGCTCCTTGATGGAAAGCTTCAGCAATAGCAGGAAAATAATTACATGTTGCAGTTGAAGAAGTACAGGAAATAACAACAGGCTCGTTTAATCGCAAGGACATGCCTAATGCCATATATGCAGCACTACGTTCATCAACAACAGAGTAACAATCAAAATAAGGATCGTTCTCAACAGACTGAACAAATGGAATGTTTCTTGTCCCTGCTGAGAGTACTAAATGACGAATATTGTTTTGCTTAAGTAATGATATTATTACTTGATAACTTTTTAACGGAGTATACATAATTATTAATCAATAACTAAATTTTAACCAATGTGTAAATTTGTAATCGCTTAATTTAATGATGGCAAGCGACAAAAACAAACACACAAATAACACTATCATATAACCAGGAATAAATCCTACATAATCAGGCAAAGATTGTAATTCTCTACCAGAGACTAACTTCACAATAAATGAACTAACAAAAATCACAATAAAATGAAGCATATAAAACAAAGTACTCATCTTGCGAAATTTTAAAAGTTTTTCGCTTTGAGGCATGTTACTAGTTCCTGCGGTCATAATATATGAAATTGAAATCATTATTAAAAGAATTATATTGAGGAAGGATATTCCAAAATTATAATTAACTATATATATGATTGTCAGAAGAGTACTAATAGACAAAAGTATAGCATGTCTATTTTTCTGTTTCACCTTTTGAATATATGCCTGGGTCATTGGATCCCCCATAATTACCCCGATACCACACCATCCCAGTGATGTACAAACAGACAGGTTTACATCTTGGCGAATATAAACTTGTAACAATTTATAAACAACATTGTATTCTGCAGGCAACGAATCATTCCAAATTACATAAATAAGCAAAAGAAGTGAAATAGTAATTGTGACTCTTCGAATTATTTTATACGGATATATTAATGTATAAATAGAAACAGCTAATGCCAAGGCTGAGAAAAACCATGAGCCAGAATATGTAGATCTTAGAAGAATATCATAAAAAAGCCTGATTACATCAGCCCCACCATAATAGAAATAATGATGACTATGCTGAATAAATAGTATGTTTACAATAAACCAAAATAAATACAGCACGCTCAATCTACTCAAATAATGTCGTAGACAAGAAAAACGATTTACTCCTTGGTTAGCAATTTTTCTAAAATAAAACATGGATGAAAGTATAAAGAATATAGGGACTGCAACATAAACTATCGGCTGAGCCCAATCACAAACCCATGCTCCGCTGAATGCTTTAGTATGAATTGCTACAATCAGGAGAGACATCAAAAATTTTAGGATATCATAGCAGTTTCCTTTTTTAGATTCCACTTGACTAATCGTGGGCTTTATCTGTATCTCCATTATTTTCTACGATTTCGTCACGTAAAACATCTAAATAGGCATGTCCCCATTTACGATCAGGCTCCATATAATTACCCTCACCCCATTCATTCCAAGACTGCAGAAAGATTATCTTGTGTTCATCCTTCTTGTTCTTTACAACTTCCAATGCATGTCTTACATGTTTACGGAAAGCTTCAGGAGTAGAATTCTTAAAAATCAAAGCTTGTCTTCCTCTTCTTGCAGTATGGTCGTAACCAGGAGTTATGATTGGGAAGCCATCCTCTTTTCTTGTGCATTCAGGATGTATTCTGCTAACAACCTGTGTATAATCATATACCTGTCCTGGTAAATTAAAAAACGCTTTTACACGTTTGATTATACCATTTAATATTCTACCATGTCTAAGTTCTCTAAGTACAGGATTTTTATCATTGTGGCAATAGCCATCAAAACCCATTTCTTTTGCCTTTTCGTATGTTGTATTACAGCAAAAGAAGTATATGCCTTTTAAGCCTGCTTCTTTCGCCCATGTTTGCCATTCATTCATGAACAGAGAAAGACCTATAAAATCCTCAGGAAGATAAATCATAAACAGAGGCTTACCATCAACTTGGATATAGCGATGGTCCTTAAAAAATGGTAGGCAATACTCAAAGTGAGCTCTGTTATCTTCTGTACCAGGATATACCATTTCAGCAATCATTTTCTTTTTCTTATCTTTTACACCTTTTGTCCATGTTGCTGTACTCCATTCGTGGTTAGCCCATCCAAAACAAAATGGAAAATCAGGTTTTCCTGCCTTTAGCACCCATTCTGCTGGCTTTTCCAAGAGCATTTTACCTCCAAACCAATAATGCCAATACATAAAGCCTTCAACTCCAACCTCACGAGCCATATCAGCTTGCGCTTCACGTATTTCTGGTAAACGCAAATCATAAAAGCCTAAGTCTGCTGGAACTTTAGGCTGATAATGCCCCTTCCACAAAGGCTTTGCACTTGCAACATTAGTCCATTCTGTGAAACCCTTTCCCCAGTTTTCATCATTTTCAGGAATTGGATGAAACTGTGGCAAATAAAATGCGATAACTCTTGCTTTTGTTTTCATTATTTTAAATAATTTAATTTAATATTTCTTGGAAATAAGAATAAATATCCTATATATATATAAATGATTCCTCTTACCAAGGAAATCGGATTAATAGCATAATACTGTTCATGAAAAAAAGCTAAAAACAGCAAGCCTATAAATTCTGCATATAAAAAACACCATACATTAGGTATGCCTTTTTGAAATAATAATTGAAAATTTGCTTTTGAATAGAATTTGGTTGTTAACCAAATGGCTATAAAAACAAAAAGTAATCCAAACAAGCCAAGGTCCAAAAAATAATTGGCATAGCAAGTATACACATTACCTAAATGATATCCTTTACATGACTGGTATTCATATATAGTATTGAAATCAACAGAAGACGGAGGCGTTCCGAATGATATTGCTAAACTATTATATATTCTCATAAATGTCATTGGAAGCAGCTCTGTTGCTTTAATTTTGGGAGGATTTGAAATAATGGTATCCAAATTTTTAATTTCAGCACCACAATATTCTGCAATAACCTCAAAGCCGCTTGTATCCAACTCTCCTCGTCCTATCCAGGAACCAATTTGTTGGAATAATACTAAAAATAACACGGCAAAGGATATTATCAAAAAATATTTTTTTACCTGAGCCTTTCCTTTATTGGCATAAATAGAAATAAGTATATATGACATGAAGCATGGTACAATGTAATTGAGCATAGGCATTCGACCTCCCTGAATCATACATCCCAGAATAGCCAGCAGATAATTTATAAAGACCAACACCTTGGCTTTTTTGGTAACATTACCTATATAAAGATAAATAGGCAACAATATAGCCCAAATGTAACCATAAGCCTGGAAAAATGCATAAGGAACGTTTATGTACCATGGAATGGACAACTTAAATGTATCGTCAAATTTAGACATTTCATTAATCTCTCCAATAGCTTCAGCAATAGCATAAGCTGCTCCTACATTTGCAACTTTAGCTCTTAGATACAGAATATATTCTATAAACTGAATTATTGCAAATATCAAAAGCTTTCTTTCACTAATCATTGTGAAAAACTCACCTTTCTTTTTACCAAAATTAGATGTACTTGGCTTGTAAGAAAAATAATCTGTAACTAAAGCCAACATGGAACCACCAATAATCATAAATTGGGTTTTCCAATCCATTACTAAAAGTTCCCATTCTTTTGCAAAAGAGCATGCTACAAGACTCGCCAAAAACATCCCACTTGTAAAAATGAAAGAAGGTCTCGTAATATTTCCTTTAAATATTTTAAATGACACTAAAAGTATCAGCATTAAAGATGTACAAATAACGTATATCATAATATTTATCTTTTTGAAATTACTCTTGCCGGCACACCAGCTACAACAGAAAATGGAGGTACATCCTTTGTTACTACAGAATTAGCTGCTATTATTGCTCCATCTCCAATTTTAACAGCAGGCAATATTGTTACTTTCTCTCCTATCCAAACATTATTACCTATAACAACTTCTCCTTTACTAATTATTGGTCTATTATTAGGCGGAAGTAACATTGTTGATTTATCTGTTATACCATGTGAATTATCTGTTATAGTAACCCACTTACCTGTCAAAACATTATTTCCAATTTTTATAGTGTTTGCACAAGTAATATGATTATAGGCACCAAAATTACAATATGCACCTATCTTCAAATAAGGATCTTTCAAATTGGTTTTATAGGCAGTCAAAAAGAATCCCTTCTGAAAAATAGTCTTAGTACCTATACTTATATATCGAGTACCTTTTAAGCCTCCTATTTTGTAAAAACGAACAGTATAAGGACATTCATTAAACAAAGACATTAACCATAAAGACCGCATTTTACAATAAATATCTTCTATTTTTTTAAGGAACTTATACGAAAAGATTTTCTGCAAAAATGAAAAAGAACAAACAAGAATGGTAATTATCAATTTATTCATCTTTATTCAATTTATCATATATTCCATCAGCTTTCAAACCTGCTATTAACGCATAATCCCACGTTAAGTCATGTGGTTGCAATTTAAAAAGTAAATTTGTTTTTAAAGCTTGCAAAAAGTTATAATTCATTATTTCTTTTTTCTCGCCTATCATTTCAACTAAAGATACTTCCTTTACCTTTAGTCCATTAATTAATATAAAAATATTCAACAATACTTCAGCGAAGTATCCATATAATCTCTTTAAACGAGAATAAGCAGAAGGTCTTACATATTTCTCAGCCTCTGATAATATATCAAACTGCCATTTGGCAAATTTTTGAAATAGTTCGTTTTTACAAAGAAACATATTACAAGGATAGATATAATTATTATTTGCAAAAAACTTATTTATTATAGCCTTAAATTCCATATTTTGTTTAATCAGTATACTATAAAGTATATAAACATCTTCAGAAGTTAAAGAACCACAAAGCCAAGCCTTAATATTTTTAGGCATAATAACACGTTGTGCAACAATCATATCACACCCCTCTAGTTCTTTTACTATATTCTGAGAAGTTATTCGTGTTTTAAAATATCGACGATAATGACAAAAACCTATATAATCTACATCCTGCAAATTTTTCCATGCCCAATATTGAGCAGTCAACTCACAATAAGATGGATTTTTAGTACTAATGTTATCACCAGTATCATCACCAATAAAGTCTTTCATTTCATTCTTATATTTTGAAATAGACCTTCCTACATGAATTGGAGTGTATACATCATCATGATATACCTCACATGGCTTATGACAGGCCACTAATATTTTTACATTCATTTTAATATTGTTTTAAAAGGCAAGCTTCATGACTGCAGCCTATAGTAGCTTAAATAAAGCTGAAAGTAATCCACTTGCCGTAAAGTTTTTAATATTACCAAATAATTTTCATTACGTTCTCAATAATAGGAGCCATATCATAATACTTATATTCTGCCAAGCGTCCTCCAAAGATGACATTCTCTTCCTTGTCTGCCAGTCCCTTGTACTTGGCATACAGCTCAGAGTTCTGCTTGTCATTCACAGGATAATATGGCTCCATACCATCCTTCCACTCCGTTGAATATTCCTTAGATATAACTGTCTTTGGGCAATCATATACTTCTTGACCAAACATCTCAAAATGTTTGTGCTCAATAACACGAGTATAAGGAACTTCTCGCTCTGTGTAATTTATAACAGCATTGCCTTGATAATTTGGTTTATCAATTACCTCTGTCTCAAAACGTACAGTACGATAGTTTAGCTTACCAAACTGATAATTATAGAATTCATCTATTTTACCAGTAAAAACAACCTTGTCAGCTATATCCTCCCAATAAGAGCGATTTTCAAAGAAATCTACATTCGTTTTCGTTTCTACTCCTTCAAGCAAGCCTTCAATCAGTTTGTTATAACCACCAACAGGGATACCCTGGTACTTATCATTGAAGTAGTTATTATCGAAGATGAGACGAACTGGCAAGCGCTTGATAATGAAAGCAGGAAGTTCTGTACATTTTCTTCCCCACTGCTTCTCTGTATAACCCTTGATGAGTTTCTCATAAATGTCTTTTCCTATCAATACCTGAGCTTGCTCCTCTAAGTTGCGTGGTTCAGTGGCACCATCTGCTTTCATACGAGACACCGCTTCAGCCTTCTGCTCATCAATCTTTGCTTGCGCCTCCTCTGGCGTAGTTACCCCCCACATCTGATAGAAGGTGTTCATATTGAAAGGCAGATTATAGAGTTTGCCCTTATAGTTAGCTACTGGCGAGTTGGTATAGCGGTTAAACTCTACAATAGAGTTCACGAAATCCCACACTTTCTTATTGGAGGTATGGAAGATGTGTGCGCCATACTTATGCACGTTGACACCTTCGATATTCTCACAATAGATGTTACCACCTAAGTGAGAACGCTTATCTATCACCAAGCACTTCTTACCCTGCTTATGAGCAAGATGTGCGAAAGTGGCTCCGAAAAGACCAGAGCCAACTATTAAGTAATCATAATGATTTTCCATATAATAATTATCGTTTTATTTTTGACAATATTTGAGCTAGCATTTCGTCCTTGCAGATACATAGGATAATGAAGTAAGCTAAGACTCCACAGCAACCTTGCAGAAGCAAGATGGTGAGCGTAGGCAGTTGCAAGAGACTTATGCCATATAAGGCTAAAGCCATCACTATGCAACCCAACGCATAAGTGAGATGCGATTTCTTAAAATATATAATAGGTATATACTTGCGCCCAATGAAATACATTGAAACTGTGGTTGCGACCTCAGCCCCTAGATATGCAATTGATGTACCTATATAAGAGAAAAACGGAATCAAACACAGGTTGAGAATCAAATCTGCAACCGCTCCTATACCGCAACACAAAGTTACGATATTGATTTTCCCTTTAGGAAACAACACCTGAATGCCAAAGACATTAGAGATTGCGACCATTAATATAATCGGTGCTATAATCTGTGATGGCAATATAGAATGTTCGAACTTAACTCCACATAAAGCCGTGATAAGACTTGGCGCACAGAAGATGAGACCAATCGTCATCGGAAGTGCTATCGCCAAAGTGAAATCGTAAGACTTTTGAATCAAACGATTGAATTCATCTTCCTTGTTCTCCGCAATGAGGTGGGATGCTCTTGGCATCATAACAGAACCAAGACAGGCAGACATCGTCAGCAACATTTGCATCACCTTGGTAGCAGCAGCAAAATATCCTACCGCCAATGCATTCTTCAGGAATCCCAATAATACCGTATTCAGTTGGAGATAAATACTGGTTACCACAGAGAACGAGAATACCTTCAAGACTGGCTTGACATGTCGCTTGATATGAAGTTCTGAGAAGATGATGTTCTCACGATGGATGTACTTACGAAGACGGAAGAAGTTGAAGATATTACCACCTAAGACTCCAAAGACGGTATAACAACCATAGTAGAGCAAATCTGTCTTACTCTTCACAAAGATGAATAAGAGAACGACAGAAACTGTCTTGATGATAAGTCCTCGTATGGTGATATATTTAAAATCCTCTATTCCCCGATAAAACCATTCACAGCCGATAGCCGTAAAAAAGATGGTAAGGCTCAGAATCAAGAATAATGGTATGTTGACTTGAATCTGCGGAACAGTCAAACAAAGGATGGCGACTATAGCGTATCCCACCAATGTCAGCATCGAATGCAGCACCAGGATCTCCATCGCCGTTCGATTCATCTGTACCACATCACTTCTATCTCTTGCTATCTCTCGGATGGCATACATCGGTATGCCTAAGCAAGTAAACAAGGAGATATAATTGATAATGGACTGGAAGAAATTGATCTGTCCGATACCATCTGCCTCTATAACTCGGCAAACATAAGGAAAGGTTATCAATGGGAACAGCATCTGGGTTCCCGTATTGATAAGATTGAGTATATAATTAACTTTTACTGATTGTGCCATTAGTATAAATCTACATTGATCTCGAATGGTGAATCAAAGTCTTTCAGCATCGCATGCTTCGTATCTTTCTCTGAGAGATTGGCATGTTTCGTTGGTATCTTCCAATCGATACCGAGGGAATCATCCAGGATAGAGATACCTCCATCTGCTTCCGGATGATAGAAGTTATCACACTTGTACTGGAAGACGGCTGTTTCTGAGAGAACTGCGAAGCCATGGGCAAAGCCCTTTGGAATGAAGAACTGAACATGATTGTCTTCTGTCAGCTCTACTGCCACATGCTTGCCATAGGTTGGTGATCCTTTACGAATATCCACTGCGACATCAAGAACTCTACCCTTTACGCAGCGCACTAACTTGCTCTGGGTATATGGTGGGCGCTGGAAGTGCAGGCCTCGCATCACACCATAACTGCTCATTGACTCATTGTCTTGGCAGAAGTGAACACTGTGTCCCAGGATTGGGGCAACCTTCTCTTCAAACTCTCGCTCGCTGAAGCTCTCGAAGAAGTAGCCACGAGAGTCGCGGA
>ERZ1026852.361-NODE-361-length-29599-cov-5.901571_pt1 | contig 29599 bp, 33 predicted proteins | sample MGYA00380156_ERZ1026852 | MGnify/ENA primary metagenome ERZ1026852 (study PRJEB33269, sample SAMEA4719792) | human gut metagenome | biome: human-associated habitat; feature: organic feature; material: feces | place: Cameroon | collected 2013-10 ...
CGCGGTTGGCTGCCGTGTGCTTGATTATTATACGAATCCGCATGTGATGCGGATATTGGAACTGCGGCGGAAGGTTGGAAATGAGAGCCATCATTTCCGGGAATTTGCGCGGTTTCAATCGTTAAATGGGAAAGTCTATGTGTGCCATCTGGAACCGAAAAGTGATGTGATCATGCTGGTTGGCAGACATTTTGCAGATCGTATGCCGTCCGAACACTGGATGATCATTGATGATACAAGGAAGACCGCATGTGTGCATCCGAAGGATGGGACGAATTATCTGCGTTATCTGACCGATGCGGAATTTGACACGCTTCGGAAGACGGAAGAGTATGAGGATGAATATACCGATATGTGGAAAACATTTTTCCATGCGGTTGGAATCAAAGAGCGTGAGAATTATATCTGCCAGCGGAACCTCTTCCCAATCTGGAAACGAAAACATGCGGTGGAATTCAAGGATTAGATATGGTAGTATCTTGGGTATACAAGATAGATATTTCATATTGTATATAATTATTGTACCTTTTTTGTTAATATATATTGTTTGAAACCCAGATGTACTTGCATTCTTGTAGATGATGCAGCAATGATTGAACACGATGTTCAATCAAACCGCCACTGAGCCATGGATGGCGAATTGGCGGTGGTTGCGTGTTTTGGCTTGAGAGATGGCGAGAATGCGTATGTACATCTTGGTTTCAATACATCATATTATCAAAAAAAGGTACAATGATAGCATACAATATGAAATAACAATCGCATAAGACAGGAGGAATAGATACGATGGCATACTTTTATTTTACAAGACATGGACAGACAATCTGGAATGTAGAAAATAAAATCTGTGGCGCGACGGATATTGCGCTCACAGAACTTGGACATACACAGGCAAAGGAATTGGGCGAACGGATTAAGGCAGAAGGAATCCATATTGATAAGATTCTGTATTCGCCGCTGATGCGCGCGGCAGATACCGCAAAGCATATCGCGGAAGTGACCGGCGTTCCGGCAGAGAAAGAATTGCGGTTGAAGGAGCAGAATTTTGGACGGTATGAGTCCACACCGCGAAATGGTGCGGAATTCTCTGTTGCCAAGGCACAGTTTGTCAACAGTTATGATGGTGGGGAGTCTATGCTGAAGCTTTCCCAGAGAATCTATAATCTGCTGGATGATATTAAGAAAGAAGCAGAACGCGAAGGAACGGTGTATCTGTTGGTGGCACATAACGGAATCTCCCGTATTATTGAGTCGTATTTCCGGGATATGACGAACGAGGAATTTGCAGCATTTGGGATAAAGAATTGTGAGTTAAGAAAGTATGAATTTTAAGGGAATTAGTCGGGTGTTTTCAACAGAAAATGAAACATGATGAGACATATGGGGAGAAAATTATTATGAAGATTGTGCTAAAACAAGATATTATAAAAAAATTAAAGGAGCTTGGACTCAAATCCGGAGATACGGTAATGGTTCATACTTCCCTTAAAAATATGGGATATGTATGTGGTGGTGCACAGGCAGTTATCGAGGCGTTGATTGAAACGGTTGGAGAGGAAGGAACAATCATGATGCCAACACAATCGTGGAAAAATCTGGATCCTGATACTGGGGTGCATTGGGATGCCGACGAAGCAGACTGGCCGCTTATCAGGGAATATTGGCCTGCGTATGATAAACATTTAACACCGACAAACACAATGGGTGCGGTAGCGGAAATGTTCCGCCAGATACCGGGAAGCATTCGAAGTGAACATCCTGCAAGATCGGTGTGTGCATATGGGAAGAATGCAGAATATTTGGTAGAAAATCACGATTTGTCAGATATATTTGGAGAAGAATCCCCAATAGGAAAACTCTATAAACTAAATGGAAAAGTATTGTTGATTGGAACAGGATATGATAAAAACACTTCCCTTCATTTGGCGGACGTTCGGGCAGAATATCCGGGAAAACATATGTGTACAGAACATAGTGCGGTATTAGAAGATGGAAAAAGAGTGTGGAAGGCTTACGAGACCTTATATGTGGATGGAGAAGATTTTACACAGATTGGAGAAGATTTCGAGAAATTCCATACAGTACATACCGTTCAGATTGGAAATGCAACGGTCAAATTAATGAGTCAGAGACAGATTGTTGACTATGCGGTTAAATGGATAGAAGAAAACAGAGGAAGATTATAGTACATGTTGTTGAATGGAGAAGAACATGAAGCGAATCGGATATGCAATAGCAACTGTGATTTTGCTGTTGATCGAAGTGTTGATTGCGGTATATGTGCATGATGCATTTGTAAGACCATATGTTGGTGACGTGCTGGTTGTGGTTGTGATATATACGTTCATAAGAATATTTGTACCGGAGCGATGCAAATTGTTACCGTTGTATGTATTTATTTTTGCGGCACTGGTAGAGGTTTTGCAGATGTTCCATGTTGTGGAAGCGTTAGGCTGGCAGGATAATCGTTTCTTAAGCATTCTGGTCGGTTCCGTATTTGATTGGAAAGATATCTTGTGTTATGCCGTTGGCTGTATATTGCTTGGCGTGTATGAGGTGTTGAAGTGAAAGGCTGTAAAAGGGAGAAAATATGGCGTTTGATTTTAAGAAGGAATACAAGGAATTTTATATGCCGAAGAACAAGCCGGAGATAGTGAATGTTCCAAAGGCAAACTATATCGCAGTAAGAGGAAAAGGCAATCCGAATGAAAAGGATGGTGCGTATCAGCAGGCGATTGGCGTTTTATATGCAGTTGCATATACACTTAAGATGAGTTACAAGACGGATTACAAAATAGAAGGATTCTTCGAATATGTTGTGCCGCCGCTCGAAGGCTTTTGGTGGCAGGATGATGTTGATGGGATTGATTACTCGAATAAGGATGCATTTAATTGGATTTCTGTGATAAGACTTCCGGATTTTATTACGAAGAAGGATTTTGACTGGGCGGTAGAAACCGCTACGAAAAAGAAGAAACTGGATTGCTCGTTGGCAGAATTTATCACGATAGAAGAAGGCTTGTGCGTTCAAATTATGCATTTTGGAGCATTTGATGATGAACCGGCGACTGTTGAAATCATGGATACATATTTGCAGGAAAATGGATATAAAAATGATCTGTCAAGAGATAGATTGCATCATGAGATTTATCTTTCAGATGCAAGAAAAGTTGCTCCTGAAAAATGGAAAACGGTTATTCGGCATCCGATAGCATTGTTAGATACCAAGTGATTAAATCACAATTCCCGGTTTATCCAACAAACAATATTTAGAAAATATACTAAAAATTGCAAAAAATATAAAAATACTTGACGGCATAGTTTGATTATGTTAGCCTACTACCAAAGCATAAGTTTCATATAGTAGCTTTTAGACAGTTACTTTCTACGAATAGTCAAATTATTTATTCTTGAACATTCATGCTTTTAAATTCAATTCATTTAATTTAAGATGCAGGGGTATTCAAGGAAGGTAGTTTAAGTCTATGTTTGCAGATGGATTTCTCCTGCGCAAGCCAAAGGAGGACGAAATATGGCAAACAGAGAGTACAAAAGTGACGTGTTTAGTATGTTGTTGGAGGACAGGGCGAGAGCGTTGGACGTTTACAATGCGATGGCGGGGACTTCGTACACCGATCCGGAGATTATCGAGATTCATACGCTGGAAAGTGGTGTATCACTTACGGTACACAATGATGCATCGTTTGTGGTGAGTATGGATTCGGTTCTGAATATCTACGAACACCAGTCAACGTATAACCCGAACATGCCGCTTCGGGAACTAATTTATTTTGTGACCATCATCAAGAAGCTGGTCGAAAATAGATATCTGCTCAGTCACAAGCTGGTGAAGATACCGACACCGAAGTTCGCAGTGTTCTATAATGGAGATAAAACGAGACCGGAAAGTGAAGTGCTGAAATTGTCTGACGCATATGAAAACCAGTCGGATGAGCCGCAGTTAGAGCTGATATGTACTGTGTATAACATCAATCCGGGGAATAATGAGGATCTGAAGAAGCGGAGCCAGACACTGCGGGAGTATATGATATTTGTTGGATATGTAAATGAGAATCTTGCAAAGGCAAAAAAGGGCGAGAAGGATTATGAGACTGCAATCAGAGATGCGGTGAACCGCTGCATTGCAGAAGATATCTTAAAGGAATTTTTGCTGGAACGCGGAGAGGATGTGCAGAAAATTATGATGTTTGATCTGACATATGAAAAGCAGATGGAGAATGCAAAACGGGAATGGTATAACGATGGTGTGGAAGAAGGATATTCTTCAGGAATTGCCAAGGGAGATGTTGGTCGTCTTGTAACATCAATCATTAAGAAACTTCAGAAGAATAAGTCGCTTGAACAGATTGCAGATGAACTTGAAGAATCTGTCGAAGATATCCAGCCAATCTATGATATCGTGAAGAAGCATGCGCCAGAATATGATGTAGATGCAATTACCACGGAAGTGTTGGAAGCACGGGAAAATGAAAAAGCATAAATAGTTATGGGGTAAATAAAGGCAGGATAGCTGATAGAAAGTCAACTGTCCTGCTTTACATATATAACAGGCATTTTGTCGTTTGAAACTCAATAAGGGGCATAAAAGTGAGACATTTTATAGATTTTATAAAAAGTAAAAAACAGATGAAACCGGAGTTATTCAGCATTCCATGTGAATATGATGGTTATGATTTAGTCTTTGAGGAAGGGACTATAGATGCAAAACTTTACGAATCATTCAATGAGATAATTACGGACAGGCGATATGATATAAATACTCTGCCGGAGTATCATGTGCTGCTTGACCGTAAAGATGAGGAACATTTCAATACTTTCTATGACTGTTGGATAAGAGAATTGGAGAAAAATGGTTTCGCTTTTTTATTGGACAATACCATCGCAATAGACAGTTTTGTAAAAGGAATTAATAGAATTTTGTTGAGTATTGGTTCAGGAAAACAATTGAACACGGAGAGGGTAAATTCTGAATATCGACGTGAAGTTATGAATTATTCATTGTCTGGAAAAGAGATTACATCTGAAATAAACTACGATATACTGGAAGCAAATATCGTTGCCAAAGAACTTCGGGAAATTGGATATGAATTGATTTGCCTGTTTAATGGCTTCGATAATAACATAAAGACAATTATCAGGATAGATAGAATAACTGAGCTGAAAGAGATTGAGGCGAAGATAAAGCATGGAGTGGATTAGCTGCCAAGGATTACGAGAAAATTATAAGTATAATCAAGGGGAGAATACCATGAAAATAGAGTATAGAAGACTGACAGAGAAAGAACTGAATACGTTTATTGATATGCGGATAAAGCAACTGAGAGAAGAAGGTGCTAAGGAGGATATTGATTTGGTACCTGCATTAAAGCAGTATTATATACGCCATATGGGAGATGGAACATTCGTGTCTTGGCTTGCTTTTGCCGGGGATAGGATTATTGGAACGAGTGGGATGTCTTTTGTAGAGAAACCGCCATATTTTGGCTGCCCAAGTGGAAAGATAGGGTTATTATCCAGCATGTTTACTGATCCGGACTACAGAAGAAAAGGTATCGCAAAAGAACTTTTAACACGTGTTGTTCATGATGCGAAAGAATATGGCTGTGGAACAGTGCAGATCACAGCGTCAGATATGGGCGTTAAGTTATATTCGAACTTTGGATTTGTCCCTAATAAAAATTTTATGCAATATAAACTTTCGTGATTCTAAACATTGTCAGTGAAAGTACAGAAAAATATATAAGTGTTAGGTGAGACCACTCATAAGGAAAGGATTATCATGGATAAAACGATAAATGATTTTATTAATCTTTGGGTTGGAAAACGGCTTGAAGGGATTAACTGCATATGTGAAATGCTGGATTTCTGTTTCAGCGATAATCTCGTATTGCATGGATTGGGATTGACTAGAATTTTTCTTAATGATGACTTGATAATAACAACGATGGATTACAATTCTTGGGATCAAGAAGAGAGCAAACATAATGATGAATGGTTCAATACAGATAAGTTTCGGAATCAGATAATTGGTGGAAAAGTGACAAGCATATCCATTAGTAAATCCAATGATTTGTTCGTTGAAATGGATAACGGCGTGAGAATAGAATGCTATATTTCCAATGCTTATCCGCATTATGAAGAGGAATGTGAACAATGGCTTTTATTTGAACATACAGAGGATCATTCAGGAAGAAGATTGACTGCATATAATAAAAGGCTAGAGAGTAACATTGGAAATAGCAGAGGGGACAAAGATGTGGTGGTATGAAAATGTAACAAGAGTTGATTTTGAAGCGGTTAAAGATACGATAGAGCAAATTATGTTTCGATTAGGCGCTTCAAAATACGAAATCCGTTTACCCTATGAGGTTAAAACAACAAACTATTTAGACGATTTTGAAGAAACGCATCATTCTGCACGATCTGTATTTACATATAAAGAATTATTTTTCAGAGTGGATGAAGTCCTTTTTAGTAAAAAGCCCTTTATTGTAATAGAACGTGGGGATCTGGATGAGCTGATGAACAATATTATGGAGGATGCAGAGCCATTTCCATATGATTTATCCTATGAAGAATTGTGTGACGAGGTGAAGTATTCTTTGGGAATCGAACCATATCCTCAAGAGTAAAAGTTAATTATTTCTAATAGGCGTGACTTGAGGTTTGGTACACAGATGATTAGATAAGAAAAATACAATAAATATAGCTAGGGTAAAGCAAAAATCAGCATTTGGAGGAATGAGAAATGAAATCGACAATACGAAAAGTAATTGGTATTATGCCACTTTATGATGATGAAAAAGAAAGCTACTGGATGTTGCCCGGATATATGAAAATGTTGGAGGCGGAAAATGCAATCCCTATGATGCTCCCTCTTACAGCAAATGAGAAGGAACTTGATTATTTTCTCGAAATATGTGGTGGATTTTTGTTAACTGGAGGACATGATGTGTCCCCGTCTGTGTATCATGAAAAAAAGAAATCGTGGTGTGGTTCCTGTTGCGAACTACGGGATGAAATGGAACAATATATCTTAAAAGGAGCCGTAGAGAGGGATAAATCTGTTTTGGGTATATGTCGAGGTATCCAGTTTATGAATGCCTGCTATGGTGGAACTTTGTATCAGGATTTGGCAATAGAGCATACCAGTTGTATTGACCATCATATGAAACCGCCATATGACAGGGTGGCACATCAGGTTACACTGCAAAAGGATACATTGCTCTATAACATTTTAGGTAAGGAACAAATAGGAGTAAACAGTTATCACCATCAAGCAATCAGAGAACTGGCACTCGATTTTCAGGCGATGGCATTTTCGGAAGATGGTTTGATTGAAAGTATCTATATGCCATCGAATAAGTTTATAGTGGGCGTACAATGGCATCCCGAATTTTCCTATGCAGTAGATGAAAACAGCAGGAAAATAGTACATGCGTTTGTTAGTTCCGTCTGAAAATTTCGGGGTGTATAGTAAGGGGGAATTACAGATGAAACCATATCATTTGATTCTGGATTTTACACACGTATATGATGACGAAATCTGTGCGGACCGAGAACAATTTTCGTGGATTGACTGTTCGGATATTGAAGGTAGCAACCTGTATTGTTCTCCACAGGCAGAACGGGAGATTCGCAGGAAAATAGAGCCGTATGGAGTACATGGAATCCATTTTGTGGATTCTGGCAATTATCATTATGTTACGAAGATATTTACGGATCAGATTCACCGCCCGTTTTCTTTGATCGTTTTCGACCATCATACAGATATGCAGCAACCGTTAATGGAAGGAATGATGAGCTGTGGCGATTGGGCGGGAATGGTTCTTGATCAGAATCCGGCATTGCAACAATTTATTTTGATCGGACCGGCGGAAGACGATATAAAGCAGATTCGGACAGAGCACCCAGATAAACTGATAACTTTTTCTGCAGAGGAAATCCGTAAGGGAGAAGGTGAGGAACGGTTAAAACAACTTCAGGGTGGTGTACCGTTGTACATTTCAATCGACAAGGATGTGCTTTCTGAGCAATACAGTGAAACAAATTGGAATCAGGGCGAACTGACGCTGGGGATGCTTGAACATATGCTTCAATATTTTCTGGAGCGGGCACCCGTATATGGTATAGATATCTGCGGGGAATGCTCTACGGCGATTGCCCTGCCGGAATATTTTCAGGCAGAGGGTGTAAATGGTAAGACAAACGTAGAGCTGTTTCGATTTTTGCGTAGTTATTGTTGTAGTTGAGCTGGATACAAAAGAGCAAAATACAAGGGCAAGAAATTTGTACTAGAGATTAGAGTATGAAGAGATAGGAACCGATAAATGAAGCAAACCACACAGAAAACAGCATATTTCCACCTTCCCGGGTTATTTGAATTCTATGAGTTATATGAATTATTTCTGCCGTTATTTCGCGAACACCGGGAATATTTTTACGATTGGTGTGAGATTGGCTCCATCTATGGGGCACCGGCGGATTGTATCTGGGGCGGCGGACGGATCGGAGATGGCGAACATAGTGCACAGGAAGTGCTGCATTTGATGCAGGAATATGGTATTTCGGCGAGGTTGACATTCAGTAATTCATTGTTACAGGAAGAGCATTTATCTGACAAGAAATGCAACGTACTCTGCACGTTATTTGAAGAGGGTGGAATGGTGCAAAATGGCGTGATTGTGCATTCGGATTTATTGCTGTCGTATCTGAAGAGGCAGTATCCGGACTTGTATCTTGTCTCATCAACCACGAAGGTTCTGACGGAGTTTGAACAGTTCCGGGATGAACTAAAGAGGGACGAGTTTTGTTATGTAGTGCCGGATTTTCGGTTGAATAAACGTTTTGAAGATCTGCATACGTTGACAGATGAACAAAAGGCGAAGGTTGAGTTTTTGTGCAATGAATGTTGTTGGTTTGGGTGCAAAGAACGGAAAGTATGTTATGAGGATGTGAGCCGGAAAGCACTTGGCATAAAAGCACCGGATCATAGATGCATGGCACCAGAGTCGGAACAGGGATACCGATTCGCAAAGGCAATGTCGAATCCGGGATTTATTGGAGTCGATGCCATAAAAGATATCTATCTGCCGATGGGATTTTCCAATTTCAAGATTGAAGGACGTGGACTGGGAAGTGCGTTAGTGTTGGAATTTTTGCTCTATTACATGACGAAGCCAGAGTATCAGATTCATGTGAGAGAAGCAATTTATTTGGATAATATGTTGGATCTGTTCTGAGGAGAAATGCGGAATAGAAGTTTCTGCATTGTAAGGAGATGCGAATATGAGATTAAGAAATACACTTATCGTCGTAAAAGACATAGAACGTGCAAGAAAATATTATCACGACTTATTTGGACTGGATATGCTATTAGACAACGATGGAAACATGATTCTGACAGAAGGGCTTGTCCTGCAGCAGGAAGCGTGTTGGACAGAGTCTTTGAACAAAGAGGTTTTGCCAAGGAATAATCATAGCGAGCTTTACTTCGAGGAGACGGATATTGAGGCATTTGCGGAAAAACTGGAACAGCTATATCCTGAGACTGAATATGTCAGCAAATTGATGACGCATAGCTGGGGACAGAAAGTAATACGGTTCTATGATCTGGACGGGAATCTGATTGAGGTTGGGACACCGGCATACTTCAATAGAAGTTAGCAGGAAATGAAGGGAGATAATGAAGGATGACATCAAATAATTATTCGATAATTTTCAGCAGCGTAACCGGTAATACAAAGAAACTGGCAGACACAATCCATGAAACGCTGCCCCAGGATATGTGTGATTATTTTGGCGGGAATGAATTACAGATACCGGAATCTGATTTGCTGTATATCGGTTTTTGGACGGACAAAGGAAACGCAGATAATAAGACATTAGAATTGTTATCGAAACTAAAAAATAAGAAGATTTTTTTGTTTGGAACAGCCGGCTTCGGTGGAAGCGACACATATTTTAACAAAATTCTTGAACAGGTCAGACAATCTATTGATTCCAGCAATGAAGTTATCGGAGCGTATATGTGTCAGGGAAAGATGCCGCAGTCTGTGCGCGACCGTTATATCAAAATGAAAGAGAATCCGGAACATCCGGCGAATCTTGATATGCTGATTGAGAATTTTGATCGCGCTTTATCCCACCCGGATGCGGATGATCTGGAAACATTAAAAAAGACATTATGAACAGAACGGGAAAGTTTAGGAGGGAACTATAATGTCAAAAGATGAATATTTAATCACAGATGCGCCTTTGAAAGCGTTGACCGTATTTGCAATGCCTATGATTCTCGGCAGCTTCTTCCAGCAGGTATATAATATGGCTGATTCCATAATCGTCGGTCAGTTTGTTGGTTCCTCCGCGCTTGCGGCAGTTGGTGCCTGTGCGGCACTTACCAATGTTTTTATTTGTGTGGCACTGGGCGCCGGTGTAGGTGCCGGTGTGCTTGTAAGCCGTTATTTTGGTGCCAGAAATTATGGAAAAATGAAAACAATAGTATCAACATCGTTGATCAGTTTTTTGAGCTTGAGCATACTTCTGAGTGTCCTTGGATTTTGCTTTTCTGATTTGATGATGCGGTTATTACATACACCTGCGGATATACTGGATGAAGCGGTGCTGTATCTGCGGGTCTATTTTATGGGATTTCCGTTTCTGTTTATGTATAACATTCTATCAACCATGTTTACATCCATCGGGGAGTCGAAGATTCCGCTGGTGCTTCTGATCGTTTCGTCGATATTGAATATTCTTATGGATCTCTGGATGGTGGCCGGTCTGGGGATGGGCGTGTTCGGTGCAGCCCTTGCGACTCTTATTGCACAAGGGATTTCGGCAGTGTTGTCCTTCCTGATTTTTATTCATCGGATGCGGCAGTATCAGAGCCCTTTTCGCTGGTTTGAACGGCAGGAGCTGTATTCCATGCTCCGGATTGCCGTTCCTTCGGTTCTTCAGCAGTCTACCGTGTCGATCGGTATGATGATTGTACAGGCAGTTGTAAATCCGTTCGGTACACAGGCGCTTGCCGGTTATGCTGCGACGATGAGGGTAGAAAATGTTTTTTCGCTGATATTTGTATCTATTGGTAATGCGGTGTCCCCATACGTTTCCCAGAATTTTGGTGCGAAGAAACCACAGCGTATTAAGAAGGGCTATCATGCAGCATTGGTGTTAGATGCGAGTTTTGCAATCCTTGCGTTTGTCGTCATTGAAACACTGCATACGCAGATTTCCTCGTTGTTCCTGGGAAAAGACGGAACTGCTTTTGCATATCAGGTATCCGGGGATTATATGAGATGGATTGGGTATTTCTTTATCTTTATGGGGATCAAGATGGCGACAGATGGAGTTCTTCGGGGACTCGGAATCATGCGGCCGTTTCTGGTTGCCAATATGGTAAATCTAGCAATCCGTCTGGCAGTTGCTTTGATCTGTGCACCGAGGTTTGGAATCGCATTTGTCTGGCTTGCCGTACCGGCCGGCTGGCTTGCAAACTTTCTGATCTCTTATGTGGCGCTCAGAAAATCATGGCCGAAAATCCTGCACTGAATAAACACAGTGCGTGTTCGCTCCTATGCATAAGGCGAAAAATTGGAGCACCATACTATTAAAAAAAATTTCCGAAATATAATATAACTGTATGTGGACATATTACATGATAAAGGAATAGATATAGAAATTTATGAAAAAAAATCGTGGCTTTACATTAGTGGAACTGGCTGTTGTGCTTGTGATTCTTGCAATCCTTGCGGCGTTTCTGGTTCCGGCATTGCTTGGGTATATCGATAAGACAAAAAAACAGATGATTATAAATGAAGCTCGGGATGTCTGGGGTGCTTCGCAGGCAGCCTTGACAGAATGCTACGGATTGCACCCGGAAAGCTTTGCGGCTTCCTGTAAGTTTACTTCGTCCATAGGTGGAAGGACCGTGAAAAATCTGGGAAGAATATCGAATGGTGCCCTTGGAGCTTTGCAGAACAAACCAAACGATACGGTGGAAGCGGGAACATCCAGCCGCAGGATTGCCGGGCAGGTGCTAAAGTATCTGGACAGTGCAGACAAAAATGCAAATCCCCGCTACACATTTGGAAGCGGTAAAGTTACCGGCGGAGGAGTGAAACCAAGTAATTATTTTGGGGAGGATTCAAAGCCGACGGATGTGATTATTCAGATCTTTCATACAGATAAAGGGAAGATGGTCGCTTTGAATTTCGCAAAGGATGGATATATGGTAACGATGATAGAAGGCAAAGAAACAACCTGTGTTTATGATGGGAATTGCCTGCCATCCTGGGAATAATAAACAATCGGATGACAGTACGGAGAATAATTCGCCTGTATTACCTTTGCGTATGATTGTTCCGATAGGCTTTGGGCGTACAACACATAATTTCTTTAAATTTGCGAATAAAATAACTGACATTTTCAAATCCGCAATCCAGTGCGATATCAAGCACTGGATTGTTTGTCGTTTCAAGCAGAATACATGCCTTTTGAATGCGGTAATTAAGCAGATACTGAATCGGAGAAACACCAGCAATATCCTTGAAAAAACGGCAGAGATACTGGCTGTTGCACGGGATGGTATCCGCCAGGTCCTGCAAAGTGACCGGCTGGTTATAATTATGCTCCATATAAGAGATGACAGACTTATAGTTCTGTATTTTCTTTTGGTTTGTCTGTGCGTGTGCCTTTTGGACAGATTGCATGAGATTGGCTGTATAAACGGATGATATAATATCAAGTATCAGTAGTTTGCTTGTTATATACCAGCCGGCATCCATATCTGCGGCAGTATCCATAAGAGCCTTGATTTTAGGTGAAAGGATGGCATGGATGGATGAACCGCAATGGTAGATGTTTGGCAATAGAGCCAGTTGGTTTATCAGCGGTCTGATACATTTTTCCTGCATTTCATCTTCATAGGAAAAATCCAGAATACACGGGTCGAATAAGATTACGTTATGCTTGGTATCGGAGGAATTCCCCTTGATCTGATGCAGGTCACCGGGATTCAGGATACAGATGTCTCCTTGAGATAAAGTAAAATTCTGCAGATTGATTTCAAATTCAAAGCTTCCCTTCTCAATATAGAGAATTTCCATATAGTGGTGCCAGTGGCGCGCAACAAAGAAATATTCCGGATAGGGTGTACCGGCCCCTGTATCAAAATGTAATCTGGAAATAGGATGTTCTTTTGTTCCGTAATGAATATTTTCTTTTAGAGAAATGTCCTGGTTCATATCGTAAAATCGTTCCTTTTTTGTAAGTAAACTCGCACCAGACCTGTGCCTGCATAAGTTCTTATAGTTAAAATATGCTATATTTTAAGAAAAGTCAATATTGTACTATAAAATAACGAAGATAATGCAAGAATATTAGCTTGTCTGACAATATAATGATATTAATAAAACGCAAGACAAAACAATCGGAAGGAGAATGCGAAATGATTAAAAAATATACCTATGGAACCCCGTTTCCAACAGAGTCAGTGACAGAGCAATTTGCAGCATCGGAAGGAATGCCGGAGTTTGGCACCATTCATTTACAGGAAGGATTTTCTTTCACGTATAAGCTTCGTGATGAGGATGTCGTATATGGACTTGGTGAAGCAAACCGTGGCATCAACAAACGCGGCTACCGGTATATCAGCAACAATTCAGATAATGCCCATCATCATGAGGATGTATACTCATTGTATGCTTCTCATAATTTTATTATCGTGTCAGGGGAGCAGACGTTTGGACTTTACCTTGATTATCCGTCAACACTTACCTTTGATGTCGGTTACACAAGATCGGACGAGCTTCATATCTTCTGTGACAGGGCAGATCTTGATCTGTATGTTATCACAGGCAAAAATCCATACGATATTACAAAGCAGTTTCGGAAGATGATTGGCAGAAGCTATATTGCACCGAAATTCGCGTTTGGATTCGGGCAGAGCCGCTGGGGATATAAAACGCCGGAGGATTTTGTCGCGGTGGCAGAAAAATACAGGGAAAATCATATTCCGATCGATATGGTTTATATGGATATTGACTATATGGACAATTATAAAGATTTTACGGTAAATGAGGAGTTCCGGGATTTCCCACAGTATGTAGAGAACCTGAAGAAGGATCATATCCGGCTTGTTCCGATCATTGATGCAGGCGTAAAAATTGAAGAAGGATATGATGTATACGAGGAAGGGGTCGAGAAGAATTATTTCTGTAAGAGACAGGATGGAAGTGATTTCGTAGCCGCTGTCTGGCCCGGATATACACATTTTCCGGATGTATTAAATCCGGATGCCAGAAAATGGTTTGGAGAGAAATATAAGCGCCTGACGGATGCCGGCATAGAGGGATTTTGGAACGATATGAATGAACCGGCGATATTTTTTACACCGGAGGGTGTAAAAGATGTTAAGGAAGCGATGAAAGCGTTCATAGACAAAGAGGAAACCGTGCAGGACGTATGGGCAATCGGGGCGCAGGTGACCGGACTTGCGAACAATGCGGAAGACTATGCATCTATGTATCACAATGTAGATGGCAAGATGGTGCGGCATAATCAGGTGCACAATCTGTTCGGGTATAACATGACGCGTGCAGCGGGGGAAGGTCTCCGTGAGATTTCGCCGGATAAGCGTTGTCTGTTGTTCTCACGTTCATCCTATATTGGTATGCATCGCTACGGTGGAATCTGGACCGGTGATAATAAATCCTGGTGGTCACATATTCTGCTGAATCTGAAGATGCTGCCATCCTTAAATATGTGTGGGTTCTTATATACCGGTGCCGATCTGGGTGGTTTTGGCTGTAACACGACACGGGATCTGCTGCTCCGCTGGCTGGCACTCGGTGTATTTACGCCGCTTATGCGGGATCATACCTGCGAGAACACAAGAGAACAGGAGTGTTACCAGTTTGAACACATTGAGGATTTCCGGTATATAATCGGTGTGCGGTATCGGTTGATTCCTTATATTTACAGCGAATATATGAAGGCTGCACTGACCGATGACATGATGTTTAAGCCGCTTGCATTTGAGTATCCGGAAGATCGGATGGCTGTAAATGTGGAAGATCAGTTGATGCTCGGAAATGAAATTATGATCGCACCTGTGTATACGCAGAATGCAATCGGCAGATATGTGTACCTGCCGGAAGCTATGATGCTTGTCCGTTTCTGCCCGGACGGAAAAATCGAACAGACGGAAATGCCGAAGGGACATCATTTTGTCGAGGTTCCGTTGAATGAGGTTATCTTATTTATCCGTCAAGGCAAGTGTATTCCGCTTGTGGATGCTGCAGAGTGCGTGGAGGAGATTGATATGGACAGCCTGCAGCTGATTGGATATGCGAATAGCACATATCAATTATATGACGATGACGGTTATACGAGGGCATACGATCTGGAGAAGTCAACCGTCTGGTTGAAGAAGGAAGATAATAAATAAATTTATAATACCACAGCTACTTGACAATACAAAGTAGCTGTGGTATTTTCTTGCCATACTACTTGGCGATACAAAGTAGCAAGGCAGGAGACGCTTTGGAAGAAATACGGAAACTGTCCCATAACGGAGGAGCTATCATGATAGATACACAATTAATGAAAGGAATTCTGGAAGGATGCGTGCTATCGGTGATTGCAGAGCATGAGACATACGGCTATGAGATTCTGCAACGATTGACGGAATCCGGATTCACCGAATTGGGCGAAGGAACGATGTATCCGGTGCTCACGCGGCTGGAGAAGAACGGCTATATCCAATGCCGCAAAGAGAAATCACCGCTTGGACCGATCCGGAAATATTATTCGGTGACCGATGCGGGAACAAAGCATTTGAAGGAATTCTGCGAGAGTTATAAGAGCATTACGAAAAGTGCAAAGAAAATATTGAGGATGGAGGAGTGAGACGGATGAAAGCAGATTATGTTTTATTACAGGATAGGCTGAAAGGCGAATACAAAGATGCATTTCAGAAGGTACAGATGTTCAGCACAAGCAATCTGATCGGCGAAGATACCGAGAGTGAACTGATGATGGAGCTGCTTGACCATATGCTTATGGCGCAGGAGGAGGGAAAGCCGGTATCGATGGTTGTCGGCGATGATATCGATGAATTCTGTCAGAACTTTTTCAGTGAGTACAAGCTTGGCAACCGGTTCGTAGATTTTCTGAAGACGCTATATCGTATGGCTTGTATTTTCTGTCTGTACATTTGGACTTTTACTAATGGAGTTGGCGTTTGCGGCACCACCGATGAAGGAATTTGCATGGCATGCGGCAATCCTTATCCTATGTGAGAGCGGCGTGTGTGCATTTTACAGCAGCAGCGGAAAGAACGCATGTGCAACCTATGCGAAGATGCGTGCGCGGATGAAGGCGGACAACTTGACATTTGCTGAGTATGTTGCGAAGAGCGGCACGATGGAATAAATAATGATCGAAAAGCATGAGAATTGGAGAGATTGCTTTGGCAATCCCTCTTGTTTTCTTCCCTGCCCCTGTGGTAGAATGATAAAAGTTAGAAAAGACTAACTAATACACTATGGGAGGGAAGAACAAATGAAATTCATGTTATTGTTGGGATTGATCGGACATATTTTCTGTGGCGCATCGGACTGTCTGCTTACCTATGCGCCGAACGGTAAGGTGAACCTGACGGACTTCAAGGATTATGAGAAGTCCAGTGTATCGTTTCGGGGGATGCCGCTCAAGAATCTGACGATTGCGATGATCTTGGGCGTTGCAGCTATGACGCTGGAATTGTTTGGATATATGCAGCTTTGCGAGTATGTGCGCGACTATTCGATCGTATATTACCGGATCATGTATGCCTCTGCGCTCGTGATGTTTATTTCACTGCCGTTGCACCATATTATCTGCTGTGCCTGCGAATGGTTTTTCGTGCGGCAGGGTTTGACGAAGGATGCACTTGACAGTGTGTGGGATTTCTTCAAATGCACCGTCTACACGATGTATATTGGATATCTTGCGATGCTCGTGTTCGCAGTTGCATTTTTGATCGTCGTAGTAACAGGCAAGACCGGTATGCCGAGATGGACATGTATCTTCAATCTGCTTCCGTTAGCTGTCGTCACATTGCCGACGAAGCTTCCTGCGAAGGCAAATGTAATCGGCGCAGGGATGTTCCTCGGTCTCTTGTTTTTAATGTAATATCTTGCTAAAATGGATATCAGCGTGGCATCAGACAGTTGGCTTGATGACGCGTTAGAAAAACAGGATGGAACATACGATGTTACTAGATAAAGATATACGGGAACCATTATTTGAATTCCTCGAAGAGCGGTACGGCAAGGTGCGCATCTTGGAGGAGAAAACCGTCGGGCGTTCGCGGGCGGATGTTGTGATGGTGATTCCCGAAAAGATTGTTGGAATCGAGATAAAAAGTGATGCGGATACATACACCCGGTTAGAACGGCAGGTCGCAGACTATGATCTGTATTTCGATGCGAATATCGTTGTTGTCGGAAGCTCACATGCGAGCCATGTCGCGGAGCATGTGCCAGAACACTGGGGTATCGTGTCGGTGGAACAGGAAGAAGATCATGTGGATTTCTATATCGTGCGCGAGATGCAGGACAATCCGCATGCACAGCTTCTTCGGACGATCCGCGTGCTGTGGCGCCCGGAGCTTGCACATATTCAGGAGAAATATGGGCTGCCGATGTACAAGCAGAAGAGCAAGGATTTTGTCCGTATGATCATTGTGGACCGGTTACCGGTCGAGGTAGTTCATAAGGAAATCAGTGATGCACTTTTTGAACGGGACTACACCGCGATGCTTGCGGAGATTCAGGAATTCCGCAAGGCACAGGCAGCGAAACGCGGTAAGACCGTGCGCAAAAAAAGAAAAAAGTATCGAAGAAAAAAGCGGGATGCCTAGTAAGGCAGTTCCCGCTTTCCTTGCATAAAGTCGATTACAAGCTGCTTGTCCGTCTCGTTTTCAATGGCGGCAGGCTGGTAGTTGTTGGATTCCCCGGTATAGACATAGCACGGAATCAGGGTGACGTCCGTGTTTGTTACAGTGAAACCGCCGGTTGTGGTATCTTGCGTAACGGTCAGTGTCTGGTTATAGATCAACGTTCTGTTCTCCGGATAATTATTTCCACCGAAGATAAAATTCCCAAGTGAATATACGATATTCACACCGTTGTAAGTCTCCATCGGCTGTAATACATGTGGGTGTGAACCGATGACGAGGTCGGCACCGTGGTCAACTAAGTTATGGCAGGACGCCTGCTTCCAATCCTCGTAGGCGTGTACCTTCTCTTCGCCGCCGTGGAAATATACAACCTGATAATCACTGTTCGCATTCGCCTCTTCCAGATCAACTAACATCGCCTGTTCGGCTCCGGCCGAATACATACTTCCGAACACAAATGCTATCTTGAAACCATTGATCTCCTTGTAGACGATCTTTCCGTCTTTCCCCCAGTCAACACCCGCGACATCTAAGGCAGCGCGCGTATCCATGTTGCCGTCCGTTCCGAAATCATAAGTGTGGTTGTTGTCGATTGACACGACATCGACACCATTTTCCGGCAGAAGCTTGGCGGTTGCAGCGTGGGAGCGGAACCAGAACGCGCGGAAGGTATATTCCGGCTTCTCCATGCTTACCGTTGTTCCGGACTGCTGCGCAAGTGCGACGGCAGAGTTATATTCCGCAACGGCGTTGTCGTATTGTTCTTTCGCAGCGGCTTCCCCTTTGTCTGCTTTGACCAGATTGTCATTGTCGGAGAAAACATTTTCACAGTTCGCAATCGTGATATCATCATTTAAGAAATAATCCCGCACATGTTCGAAGAAATACGTGCTCGGCTGGCTGTTCGCCATGGCGTCGATGCTGCTCGTAGCTGTGTCGTTGCCCGCGAGCATGATATCGCCGACGAAATTCATGCTGATGGTAAAGGAATTCGATGCAGGAACACTGCTGGCATCGGTAAGTGTAGATGGCTCGCAGGAAGAAACTGCTCCGGGATAATCCAAACCGGATAAGTCAATGGGCTGTGCGGTTTCAGTTGTAGAGGTGGTATCTGCGTCGGCAGGCTTTTTTAATATGTTGATTGTAATCAGTCCTGCTGTACCAAGGATTGTCAGAATAATAAAAAACACAATGATTTTTCGCATAGTAAATCCTCTAGTCTTTTGTGAACGGAATGCTTTGTGCATGCATCCCATGAATCAGAAAAACACAATACAATACGTATAGAATACCACATTTTCCCATATATGCAAATATCAATAAATTAGACAGATTTGCTGGTCAACGGTGATAAATGGTGGTAAACTATGCCTAGTTTATATACAAAAAGGAGATATGGGATGAATTATCCATTGACATTGGAACAATATATTGCGCAGATGCCAATGCAGGAGGCAGAACTTGCCCGCATGGGAGCACAGATTGCAGATGCATTGTCTGCCATTCATCAGCAGGCACGTGTACACGGAGATGTAAAACCGGGAAATGTTCTGGTCGTGGCACCTGGAAGTTATCAGTTGATTGGATATGAGAGTGAACGCAAATATCCAGAAGGAACAATTCCGGCATTTATTGCACCGGAATTGACGCAAGGGGGCACCTATCAGGCGGGAACAGATATATATGCGCTTGGTATGATGATGAAATCGCTGATTCCGAAACAGGGTATCAGTGGTGTGTTTGATGAGATCCTTCGGAAAGCCTGCGAACCAGATCCGGCGAGACGCTATAAAACTGCGTTAGAGTTTGCAGAGGAATTGCAGATGCTTGTAGATGTATTGCAGGAATCAATGGTAAGTGCGGTGCCACAGATGTATGTGCAGTCCACGGAGCAACCGACGATGCAGACTCCGGAGCACCCCGTTGTGCAACAGGCCGTGATGCAGCAGGTGAATGTACAGAAATCACCGGAACAGCGACCACAGAGACAGCCGTCTGTACAGCGCACGGCAGAACCTTCGAATCATAGACAGAGCGCGAAAAAGGTAACAAAGGAGACGCAGGTAGCGTCTTTGGCGTTACGGTTTTTACTGCCAATTTTACTCGTATTAATCATAGGAGCAGCCGTGTTGGTATATGTTGAATTGATTCATCCGGCCGGAAAGGAGGAGGAAGCGACGACAACGACGGCACCTACGACAGAAATTGTGACAGAGACGACAACGGAAGTTCCAACGACAGAGGTTACGACGGAAGCCACGACAGAGGAGGCGGAATGTCCGTATGAATATTCGCAGAAAGTGACTGTCACGGCACATGCGGGAAGTACATCCGGCATGCTGTACGTGTACAACTGGGAACATGGAGACTGGGTAAAGAAATTCGCAGTTCCATGTGTACTTGGAAGGAATGGCATCGGCTCCGATTATGGCGAGGGAAAAGGTGTGACACCAATGGGAACCTTTAAGCTTGGCTTTGTGATGGCAAATGTAAATCCGAGAAATAATATGAGCTTTAAGATGGCAGACAGCGCGATGGCAATTGTGGATGATCCGGAATCCGCGCTTTATAATACGCTTGTTGATACTGGTGAGGCAGGGGATGAGACAAGCGTCGATCATGTTGGAGAAAACATTGTAAATGGAAAACTCAACGCGATTATCTATATTGAGCACAATGGTGATGGTCTGACATCTGACGGGGTAACACCGGGAAAAGGTTCGGTGATTACAATTTGTGGAAATTACAATGAAGTAAGTGAAACGGCGGGATGTATAGATATTTCGGCAGAAAAGATGACAGAATTGCTTAAACTGCTGGATGGAAGCATGAATCCGTATATTGAGATTACATTGAATTAGGGGGTATTTATGAAGAATTTGCGTATGCTGCTCTGTATGTTGATGGGTTTGCTGATTGGCTCGGTTATCGGAATTGTAATTGCCAATGTGACGCACAGCCAGCAAAAAAAGAAACATGCACAGATGACAACCACGGAAGTAACAGCAACGGCGGATGCGGAGGAGACGACAGTGTCGATGGACGAACTGCAAACTGCCAGTGATGCTGCGACATCTGCGGATGCAGCTATTTCAGAGGAGAATCAGCCGGAAGCATTGACGGCGATGCTGAAGAGAAGTCTGGTAAGCTATGAGCAGCTGGCAGGAGTGGATTGCAGACAGCTGATTGTTGTGGATGCGAAGCAGGAGAAAGCGTCTATATCGATGTATGTCTGTGGTGAAAATGGTTTGTGGACGGATACAGGACTTAACACCGAAGGTTATGTTGGCGCCAACGGAGTGAGCAGGGAGTCCTATGAGGGAAGTCAGATGACACCGGCCGGTGTATTTCCGATTGGAGAAGCTTTTTATATGGAAGCAAAGCCGGCGACCGGACTTGAAACATTTCAGATTACTGAAAATACATATTGGGTTGACGATGTGGACAGTGAATTATATAATCAACGCATAGAGCTTGATGGGAAAAAGACATGGAAAAGTGCGGAGCATATGATTGACTATCCAGACGCATATCAATATGGGTTTGTGGTTGATTTCAATATGAATCCGGTGGAAGCGGGACGTGGATCTGCGATATTTTTCCATGTAGGTGATCGCGCGACGCTTGGATGCATTGCAACATCCGAGGATATGGTACTTGCATATCTGGAAAAATTGTCGAAGAATATGCATCCATATATCGTAATTCAATAAAAATTTTACATCAGGTTAACATGATGATAAAAATAAAAAACGGAGGATAGAATTATGGCAATGAATATTGTATGTTTGGACTTGGAAGGCGTATTGGTACCGGAGATCTGGATCGCATTCGCAGAGGCGAGCGGAATCCCTGAACTTAAAAAAACAACGAGGGACGAACCGGACTATGATAAGCTGATGACATGGAGACTTGGCATCCTGAAGGAGCATGGACTTGGACTGAAGGAGATTCAGGAGACAATCGCGAAGATTGATCCGATTCCGGGAGCGAAGGAATTCTTGGATGAACTCCGTAGTCTGACACAGGTAATCATTATCAGTGATACATTTGCGCAGTTTGCAACACCGCTGATGAAGAAGCTTGGCTGGCCAACCATCTTCTGTAATTCTCTGGAGGTCGCAGAAAGCGGGGAAATCACAGGATTTAAGATGCGTTGTGAACAGTCGAAGCTGACAACGGTTAAGGCATTGCAGTCAATCGGATTTGAAACCATCGCCAGTGGAGATAGTTATAACGACCTTGGTATGATCAAGGCAAGTAAGGCAGGCTTCCTGTTTAAGAGTACGGATCAGATTAAGAAGGATAATCCGGAGCTTGCAGCATATGAGACTTACGATGAGCTGCTTGCTGCAATCAAAGAGCATCTGGATTAATCGGTAACCGGATAGAAATAGCTCTCTTATAATAGGAAATGACAAGAAATCGCTGTGAGCAATGCCTGTATTTGCTTATGGCGATTTCTTTTTGTGTAATTTTATGTAAGCGGTATTGGATAAATGGGTGCATTATTTGGGAAAACATTTAATAGGAGGAATCTGGAAGATGACAGAAGAGAGAAAGGAATTAAAGAAATCATCGAGCCCTGCGAAGGATCTGACTATAGGGTCACCGATGAAACTGATTCTCGGGTTCGCATTTCCGATGTTTCTGGGACTTTTGTTTCAGCAGTTTTACAGTCTGGTTGATACGATGATCGTCGGGAAATATCTGGGCGTGGATCCATTTGCAGGTGTTGGCTCGACAGGCAGTTTGAATTTTATTGTCATTGGATTTTGTATGGGACTTTGCAGTGGATTTTCGGTCCCGATCTCGCAGAGCTTTGGCGCAAAGGATTTTCCTCTGCTGCGGAAGATGGTGACAAATTCTGTGTGGCTGTGCACATTTTTCAGCGTTGTAATTACAACTCTGATGCTTGTGTTCTGCCGCCCGGTTTTAACGTTGATGAACACACCGGAGAATATTTTTGAATACGCATATATTTACATATTTATAATCTTTGCGGGAATTCCGTGTACGATTCTGTACAATATGACGGCAGCTATCCTGCGTGCGCTGGGAGACAGCAAATCGCCAATTATCTTCCTTGCGATTTCGTCTGCCATCAATATCGGCCTGGATCTGCTGCTCATTATAGTGTTCCGGATGGGCGTTGAGGGTGCTGCGCTTGCAACCGTTGTTTCCCAGGGCGTATCAGGTGTGATCAGTATTATATACATTAAGAAGAAATTCGATATTCTCGCGATGGAGAAGGGAGACTGGAAGCTGGAGAGACATCTGGCAGGAAAACTGACGGGGGTTGGAATTCCGATGGGACTGCAGTATTCCATCACGGGGATCGGTTCTGTGATTCTGCAGACCGCGGTCAATGGACTTGGTTCCATCTATGTTGCATCTATGACCGCCGGCTCGAAGATCAATATATTTCTTGCGTGCCCGTTTGATGCGCTCGGTCAGACGATGGCACCGTATGCCGGGCAGAACATCGGAGCAAGAAAGCTCGATCGTGTAGGGAAAGGCCTGCGTGCCGCATGTATCATTGGATTTATCGTGTCCGGACTGATGGTGATCGTTGTGAAGCTGTTCGGCGGACAGCTTACAATGCTGTTCTTGGATGAGAAGGATCCGGTTATCATGCAGAATTCAACACAGTTTTTGATCATTGTATCCGCATTTTACTGTCTGCTTACCCTGGTCAATACGGTTCGATTCACGATTCAGGGTATGGGATTTTCGTCACTTGCCATCATCGCAGGTGTGATGGAAATGATCGCGCGCGGTATCGCGGGTATGCTGCTTGTGCCGGCGTTTGGCTATCTCGGAGCCTGCTATTCCAGCCCGCTCGCATGGCTGCTTGCGGATGCATTCCTGATTCCGGCGTTCTTCTTTTGTAAGCGGAAGGTTGCACGGCAATTGGAAGTCGGGAAAGCTTAGTTGGATAGAGTTTAATTATACAAAAAAGGCACGGTTTGATATGAATCAAATCGTGCTTTTTGTATGTAATAAATGATTATCCGGAAATATCCTCGTCTTATGAGATATGGGCTGTTTATGCCTGACTCATATGATTGATGTAATGATTCTTTAGTGCCTGAAATGTCTCATCGCTTAGGTCATGCTCAATCCGGCAGGCATCCTTATATGCAACTTCATCATTAACCCCCAATGCCATAAAAAGATGCGCCAGTGTTTCGTGCCGCTCATAAATCTTTGCGGCGATTTTCATGCCTTCGGTTGTGAGTGATAAGTAACCTTTATCATCCATATTGATATATCCATTTTCACGGAGGTTCTTCAGATACACGCTGACACTTGGTTTTGATAATCCGAGATGGTGTACAACATCAATGGAACGGACATGCTCGCGTGATTTACCAAGATATAAAATCGCCTCCAGGTAATCTTCCGCTGATTCCTGTATCTTCATAAAATAATCCCCTTTACAAATAATGATTTTAACGTCGTTATGTTTGCATACTAACATAAATTTTACAGCTTTGCAAACGCTTTGAAAAAAAGCTTTATAAATAAGAAATACAAATATAAAAATCGCTTATTTTTTTATTGACAAAATAGTTAGTTTGGGCTAATATTGTGTCGACAGAAAGTTAGTTGTTCTAAACTAACCCGAAATAAAGTATGAATACTACAGAAAAGGAGTGATTTTTATGCCACTGTCAATGGTAGAAGAAGGAGAACCAAAAACCATCGTGAAAGTGGGGGGGAAAGAGGAAGTTCGTAAATTCCTTGAGAACCTCGGCTTTGTGGACGGTACCGTTGTAACCGTTGTATCTTCGCTGGGCGGAAACATGATTTTGAAGGTAAAAGATTCAAGAGTGGCTCTTGGGCGTGACATGGCAAGTAAAATCCAGGTAGCCTAGAAGAACGTATTCGTAAGAGACGGAACCGATATGAACGAAGTTCATACTAGGAATCGGTTCCGGCGAATTGCCGCCGAACGAATGTGAGGGGGCATTACATATTATACGAGAGGAAGTGAAACAATGAAGACATTGAATCAGGTAAAAGTAGGGGAGACCGTAAAGGTAACAAAGATCGCAGGCGAGGGCCCTATCAAGAGAAGAATCATGGATATGGGTATCACAAAAGGCGTTTCTATCTACGTGCGTAAGGTAGCTCCACTTGGAGATCCGGTAGAAATTACAGTTCGTAATTATGAGTTGTCTGTTCGTAAGGCAGATGCTGCAATTATCGAAGTAGAGTAATCACCCAATGTCAGGGAATGTAAAAAGATAAGGAGAGAAATCATGGCAATTACAATTGCACTCGCAGGTAACCCGAACTGCGGTAAAACGACATTGTTTAACGCCTTGACCGGCGCAAACCAGTATGTTGGTAACTGGCCAGGTGTTACGGTAGAAAAAAAGGAAGGTAAGTTAAAGGGACATAAAGATGTTGCCATCATGGACTTACCTGGTATTTATTCGCTTTCTCCGTATACATTGGAGGAAGTGGTAGCAAGAAATTATCTGATCGGTGAGCATCCGGATGCAATCATCAATATCATTGATGGTACGAATCTGGAGCGTAACCTGTATCTGTCTACACAGATCATCGAGCTTGGCATCCCGGTTGTTATGGCTGTCAACATGATGGATGTAGTCAGAAAGAGCGGCGACAAGATTGATATCAAGGCACTTTCGAACGCACTTGGCTGTGAAGTTGTTGAGATCTCCGCATTAAAGGGCGAAGGAATCAAGGAAGCTGCTGACAAGGCAGTTGCAGCAGCAAATGCAAAAAAGGCAGTTGCACGTGTACATAAGTTTGACGATGCAGTGGAAGCCGCAATCGATGCAGTCGAGGCAAAGCTGGATGATTCTGTAGCAGAAGCACAGAAGCGTTTCTTCGCAATCAAGGTTCTTGAGAAGGATAGCAAGATTGGCGACCAGTTGAAGAATATCCCAGATGTATCTGCGGAGATCAAGACACTGGAAGATAAGTTCGACGATGATACAGAGTCTATCGTGACAAGTGAGCGTTACGCTTACATTTCTTCTATTATTGGAAAATGTCTAAAGAAGGCAAAGTCAGGAAAGAAGCTTTCTGTATCTGATAAGATTGATAAGATTGTAACAAACCGTATTCTGGCACTTCCAATCTTTGCACTTGTCATGTTTTTAGTATATTTTATTGCAATGCAGACCGTAGGTGCTGCTGCAACAGACTGGACCAATGATAACCTGTTTGGTGATGGTTTCCATTTGTTTGGCATGGAGAAGAATGACGATGGCGCCTCCTACAGCGACGATGCAGATACTTACGCAGAGGCAATGCAGGTAATCGACGGATTCATCTCTTATGGTGAAGAAACTGGTGTAGAAGTTGGCGATATCGCAGATGCTATGGATGCAGAGTCTGATGAGTTTGATCCGGACAATGCTGCAAAGGCTGCTGACGAGCTGCTCAAAGTATTTGATGCAGATACAACAGCAACGTATCTTGTAGAAGATGAGGAGACGCTGGCAACAGACGAGACAGAGTCTACATATGCAGACCTGCAGAGCGCAATTGATACATACAAGTCTTATGGTTGTGAAGAACCGGATCCTGCAGATTATGGGGTATTTATTCCTTCTATCCCGGATCTTGTATCAAAGGGACTCGAGAAAGCAAATTGTGCAGAGTGGTTACAGGGCCTGATTGTTGATGGTATCATCGCTGGTGTCGGTGCAGTACTTGGTTTCGTACCTCAGATGCTTGTGTTGTTCATCCTCCTTGCAATCCTTGAGTACTGTGGATACCTTGCCCGTGTTGCATTCATCATGGACCGTATCTTCCGTAAGTTTGGTTTGTCCGGTAAGTCCTTCATCCCGATGCTCGTAGGTATGGGATGTGGAGTTCCGGGTATCATGGCTTCTCGTACAATTGAGAACGAGAAAGACCGTCGTATGACAATTATGACAACAACCTTTATCCCTTGTGGTGCAAAGGTTCCATTTATCGCAATGATCGCCGGTGCTATTTTCAACGGCTCCGCAATCATTTCAACCGGTGCTTACTTCATCGGTGTTATTACAATCATCTGTTCCGGTATCATCCTGAAGAAGACAAAGATGTTTGCCGGTGATACATCTCCATTTGTCATGGAGCTTCCGGCTTACCACTGGCCAAAGGTTGGCGCAGTTTTACGCAGCATGTGGGAGCGTGGCTGGTCCTTCATCAAGAAGGCCGGTACAATCATCCTTCTTTCTACCATCGTTGTATGGTTCACAACATACTTCGGATGGGTTGACGGAAGCTTCGGAATGCTTTCAGAGGATCAGATGGATTATAGTATCCTCGCTAAGATCGGTAACGCAATCTGCTGGATCTTCAAGCCACAGGGCTGGGGCAACTGGCAGGCAACGGTTGCAAGTGTAACCGGACTTGTAGCAAAGGAGAATATCGTTGGTACGATGGGTATCCTGTACGGTGGCGGAGACGCAACTGTTTACCAGACACTGGCAAGCAAGTTTACAGAGCCAAGTGGTTTGTCATTCCTGTTGTTCAACCTTCTCTGTGCGCCATGTTTCGCAGCAATGGGTGCGATCAAGCGAGAGATGAACAGTGCAAAGTGGTTCTGGTTCGCAATCGGATATCAGTGTGGTCTTGCTTATCTTGTATCACTCGTTGTATATCAGATCGGCGTGCTCATCACAGCAGGTACATTTGGTGTAGGAACGGTTGTAGCGTTCTTGATTATCGCCTTCTTCCTGTATATGCTGTTCAGACCAAACAAGAATGCACAGTTTGCAAAGATCAAGACAAACTAATTCATAGTTTTCAAGAAAGATTGTATAGCACCGGAGCATATCCGGTGCTATATTAAGTATGTGGGAATTGTGTTTGCAAACTATGGAGATTAGGTGTAGAAGTTGTACATAAAACACTTTCTACGCAGACGCGCTTTCGCTCACTTCCGCATGTAGCGGTACTAAACTCATTACACCAGCAAAGAAACTGCTGGTGCAATTCGTTAAGTGCCGACATGCTCCAATGGTCTGCTTAAGAAATGTGTTGTATGTACAACTTCATCTACATCATTGGCTTATCTGGTTTGCAAATACAATAAAATATTACCTTGTAGGAGGTCGTGGAAATGAATTTAAGTACATTTTTAATATTATTGGTAGTAGTTGCGGTGGTTGGTTTGGTCATCCGTGGGATGGTGAAGGATAAGCGTGCCGGCAAGTCAAGCTGTGGCGGGGACTGCAGTCACTGTGGAAGCGTCTGTCATGCACCGAAAAAAACACAGAAATAATAAAGCTAGGGAAATCTACAGAGAAATGCCGGATGGATAAGCATAACGATGTAGGGGTGAATTGTGCGGAATATCTTCTAGTTAAGAATATTTATCAACAAGTAAAAATTGTAAAAAAAGTAGTTGACTTTTTGGTTAGTTTACGCTAACATACATCATGTAGTTAGCAACAACTAACTACAACGAAACATAAATTCGCGTACATGGAATTTATAATCGACTCCTTTCTCTAACAGCCCCGCGCTACTCCACATAGCGCGGGGTAAATTTTTCACTAATTTTTCATGAATCAGACATTGCGATTTCCTTACATAATTCATATAATAGCATTATAAGATATTCGCCTGATTTCTTATTTGCGTCAGCATCTGGAGAGGTAAGAAAGAGGGTGCCAATAATTAATATTAAAAAAAGAAAAACGGACCATGAGAAACAGCAGATTGTGTTGGATTTAGTGTTGATGGACGATGCGATGTTTGAAAGTATGTGCCAGTCTCCGGAATTTGTTGAGGAATTATTGCAGATAATACTAAATGATAGTAAATTGCGCATTAAATCTGAAACATTGATGGCTCAAAAAAGTATTCGGAATCTTCGAGGACGATCAATTCGAATGGATGCTTATGTAGAGGGACAAGAAGACAATGCATTTAATGTAGAGGTGCAAAAATCAGATAATTGTAATCATGTAAAAAGAGTTCGTTATAATGCGTCTTTGATTACAGCACAGAGAACAGAACCCGGAGATACATTTGAGGATGTTCAGAGTCTATGTATGATATACATATCGGAGAAAGATATATTTCATAAGCAAAGAACATTGTATCATGTTCAAAACACAATTATTGAAACAGGGGATTTGGTAGATAATGGATTGAAAGAAATCTATGTAAATACAGAGGCTCAGGATAATACGAAAGTTGCAGCTTTGATGGGATTGTTTCATAAGAAGGAACTTGACAACTTGGACAAGAAATTGTTTCCAAATACATATACACAATTTACAAAGCTCAAGAATGATAACAGGGAGGTGGCAAGAATGTGTGACAAAATTCAGAATTATGCAAAAAAGGAAGCTATATATAATGTAATTGAAGTGTTAGATAGAAATGGATTCTCAAAAAAGAAGATTATAAAGGCAACAATGGATCAGTTCCATATTACAACAGAAGAGGCAGAATCTTATTATGATGATGTGTTTATAACAAAATAATATTAACATTTATGAAAGCTGGAATTTGTGGACATCTCAAACTCCAGCTTTATTTTTGAGTGTTGACGCTATACGAGAATTGTGGTAGCGTCTTTTTAGAGAAAAGATGCGAAAGGAGATGTACACATGCAGCTAAGAAGCGATGATGATATGGGGC
>ERZ1026852.364-NODE-364-length-29535-cov-28.185109_pt1 | contig 29535 bp, 29 predicted proteins | sample MGYA00380156_ERZ1026852 | MGnify/ENA primary metagenome ERZ1026852 (study PRJEB33269, sample SAMEA4719792) | human gut metagenome | biome: human-associated habitat; feature: organic feature; material: feces | place: Cameroon | collected 2013-10 ...
CGATTCCCAGATTAAAACCATTCACCTTCATGGCATCGATTTTGCTGCCTTCATAGCCAACATCAATGACCACATTTTCCATCGGATTGAACTGAACCCCTGTCCCCCAGGCAAACCCGGTCCGGCTCTGCGAGCCGCTGAATTCTTCCCGGTAATCCGCCATACGAATACGCTCCTTTGCATTCACTCTGGCAGTCCCTGCGCCAGCCAGTGCATACAGTGACACGAACTCATTAATCCGCAGGCTAGGACCAGCAAGAAGGGACCAGTATTTCGCTTTCACATCACTGTGCCAGGATGCCCCACCGGGAAGACCGCCTGACTCGTCATGTTTACCGGACTGCCAGCTGAATGACGCCATCAGTCCTACTGGCATTTCAGCCTCATAGCGATATTTCAGATTCACACCACGGATATCCTTAAAGTGCTCTATCCGGCTCTGGGCATACCCCAGGGACACGGAATGCGTATCTGCCTGAACTGGCGGCACAACAGAAAGTGTGGACGCTGACAGGAACAGTGAAGATAAAACTATTTTTTTCATTATCAACTCCCCGAACATACGGATGTTCATTGTTGTCGGAAAAGGGCATACAACCACGCTGCCCACAAATATGGCCCAGCTTCAGGACGTCACGCCCCGGCTGAACCGGTAAAACAAATTGGGTTCGCTGACTATCCACAGTGTGTCCCTGTCGTCTGAAGCTATTCCTTCTGTCTGGGAATGTCCCTTTTGCACCCTTTTAAGCCCGTGAAACCCCGACTGCAAAATAGCTTCTGAATCGTTCGCGATTCGGTATCATATATCCCTTATCCACAGGTTTAAATAGTAATATTCTAATGAAGAATCAGAAATCCCCCTGAGGGGTTATTGAAAAACTGGGGTATTTTCTTCAGAAAAAACACAGATACTCCCTTGCAGCTCTGCGACACTTATCTGTCAATATTTCTCTGATATCACTATGTCTTTCACTGTAATCTCCATACCCCGGGCACACCTTTTCCTGAATTTATTTTTTCCACGACACCAAGCGACTGAAGAGCCTCAAGATGCAGACGAGTCTGATATATCGTCAATCCAACAGCATCAGCAACTTCACGGGTTCTGAACGCCTCCTTTGTCCCTGAACTCTTCTGATACGCCATATACTCAACAATTTCCTTATATATATCTTTCACTTTTCACAAACTCCATTCCGATCCTCTTCTTTTACAGAAACATACAGGGACATATTTCTTCGCTCTGCATCAGAGTAATTCTCCAGACTAAAGAGCACAACCAGGACAATGGTTATAATATCTCATCTTCATCCCTGACATAAAAATCCTGAGAGCATGCATCGAATTAAAGTTCATTCTGCGCAGCAAAGAAAGCCGGCGATGGTAAACTTTCGTTGATAAGCCCATTTTTATCTCATCAGATGGTTTTTCCTGCAGACACATAAAAGCATAATGCCAGAACTCATTAATATCATTTCCGTTTTTTCTTATTGTGTCTCTATTTTTTTCTTTCAGTGCAAAATTCAGAGATGCTGAGAGTGAAGCCAGAGCTGCATTGCCGTTCAACCAGACAACATTCTCTCCACAAAAGATCCCCATTAAAAATATCTGTAGCGGACATAACACTATCAAATTAATTTCATAGCGATTATTCAGCCATTGAATTAATCTCAGATAACGCCACCACCCAATCCTGATAGTACTGCTGAGACAAAGAACCAATGTATCCCCGGGTATAAACCGGGTTCCGGTACTAACCTTTACTCCTCTGACAAACTGCTCTGCCAGCATTACCTCAACACCAGTCATCTCATAAGAACCCACTCCAGCCAGCCAGACATTCATCCCTGAACATTCCGAATAGTTCACAGGATATGTTTCTCTTTGCCTCTGCATTTATTGCCCAAATAATAAAAACTAAAGATATACTACTGTTAATGCTATACCGCTACGGTAAGTCCCTGCTTTCGTTACACCATTCAAAAACGCATCAAACTGGAATCCGTCAGATATCAGTTTATCTATAGGAAACAAAATTGCGGAATTACTGGATGTTACATCATCATTTTTTAAAGCATTAACGGGGGTTATTCTTACCCATGCATCAGATGCTGTTCCTGCATAATTACCCAGGCCTTTACTGTTAAAGCCTCCGACCAACGTTACCCTGGCATTAGTAAACTTTCCTGAATTGGCAAATATATAGCACTCAGGTTTCGATGGATCAGCCGCTTTAACAACAAATGTTCTTTTTGCACTTGTCCCGCCTAATGTAACGCTCCCCATATAAACATCCCGGGCGATAATACCATCCACATATACTGCTATATCGCACGTACCGCAAAAAACCTTTGCAGAAAAACGTGTATCTCCAGACTCATTCGCGATTACTGCGGTAGAAAAAAAGACAAAAAAAAGAGCTGAAATCTTTTTCAGATAAAACATGTGTTCGCCTATGCTCCCTTCTCGCTCGAGAATCAAATTATTGATAACGTTATATTTGCAACAGCCTGTTTCTGCCCATACCAACTGATTTGCGAATTGGCTTTTATCTTACACACATCTCCCTTTTGCAAAGAACCATTACAAACATTGTTTCCCGTTGCGCCAGATGAGTGAACCAGTGTCAAATCACTCGACGCATCACCAGTAACATTGACATTTACTGTGTAACAACCATATGCCCCTGAAACTTCAAACATATTCTTTGTTTCACCAGGCAATAAATCAATCCTGCTGTTATATCGTATCGCTATTAAAGAAGGTACCGAAGACATCGCAAGATTACTTAGATTTTTTATAGTGGAAAATTGCGTTAAAGGAAGATCCGCCTCAATTAGAGGCCCCCAATATTTATCCGTCGAGTCTCTGACTCTGAGCCACGTGAAATTTGACGAATTACTAATCCTTCTCGCCTGAAGAGCAAACGCAGGATTATTGCTTACTCTGCGCAAAGATACATACATATCAACTACAAAAGTTCCTTTATCATATCCTTCGTCATAAGTTTTCTTGTTAGCTTCTACCTTATATTGAAATTCTGAACCACCTTTAAAAACCGTGCTGGACGGAGTAAAATTAAGAGGAGTAACAGTCGCTTTTCTGTATACGTTTAATTTCATTTCCCAACCATCAGGAACCAATACCCCCGCTGTATACCAGGATTTTCCTGGAGGACACCCAAGACCTATAGATGGATCATTTTGCGAATTGCATCTTGCGGTCATTCTGAAACGGAAAACATTATCAAACCACTGACCAGGAGAAGAAGCCTCAGCAACCTGATCATATGCATAAGCCTCTGAACCCAGGGCCAGAACAATAAACGATGTCGCTATCAAACTCTTCATTTTTATACTGAGCACGAACATTACCCTCACGCCGGATAAACAATATTGAATCGAATAGTTACGGAGCCATTTCCCCAACCAGCATCAGTCCGCATATTAGTTACGGGTTTAAGAAAACAATCCCTGGTTTGTTGGTTACCCTCACAAAAACGGGTTCCTCCTGTCAGGTAAATTATCTGGTCGTTATTATCAATCAGCCAGAACAGGGGTTTTGCTCCCACTCCACTGTTACTCAATGATACTGCAACCTGATAGCCATTACTCCGTAATCCACCACCAACATTCTGAGCGGTTAACGCGGTGCGCACTGCTCCTGCACAATTTATGGACACAGGAAAACGGCTATATCTTTTCTCTCCAGGCGTCATAGTCAAAGAATAATCACTTCTGACGCTGATATTACATGTCGGACGGGAATTAGAAACGGTTATATTAACATTTGCCGTTGCAGTTCTGGCACCCTGAACAAATCCTGAAGACACAATAGAAAAAATAAAAATCCCATACTTGCCCATCGTTTTCCAGAAGTAAGACTTATTCATGTTTCACTGCCTTCCTGATTTTATGCCGGATATATAACTGTAAAGCCGATTGTTACAGAGCCGGCACCCCATGATGAGTCTATATTAGCCCTCGTTCCTGGAGTCAGAGAACACTTTCTTGAAACACCTGTTGATGAACAAAATGCATCACTCTCCAGCCCTCGCAAATAGATACGTGATGAATCATAATTCAGCCAGAAAAATGGACCTTTACCCTTTCCCGGATTTGACATCGGAATAGCAACCTGTTGTCCATTGCTACTCAATACTCCATTCAGATTCCTGGCTGTGATCGCAGTTTTCATGCTAACCGGACATGTGATTGTTATATCAAATGGACTATAATCTTTTCTTGTACCTAACGGTAAATCCCCCAAACTGTATGTCGACTGTACAGTTAAATCACAGGTTGATGGCTTTACATTAATAGTGAATCGGGTTTCCGCTGACTCTTTTGCTTCACCGAATGATGAAAACAATACCATCACCCCGCCTAATAATAACCCGGAAAGTCCCTTACGTTTTATGGATATCATTTTAAATTCTCCTGTTTGCCTGTATTATCAAATTCACTTCTGTAATTCAAAAGTCTCAGTCGCCCCCCAGTCATTAACAGCCTCAACAGCAATACTGCCATTCAGAACACGATTGCCCAGACTGGCTTTACCAAATGGTTCAAGAACGGCCAGTGCATTTTGTTCAGTTTCAGTCAACTTCAGTGATTGCCCATTAACCTTAATGCCCACAACGGCAAAATAATAAGGTGTCGGATTACTCAGAAACGTTCCTTCACCGAGTCGAAGCACTTTTATCTTCTTCTCTGCATCTTTTCTTCCTTTGATAAGAGACTCTGGTCGATAAAACAGTTTAACCCGGGTATTTACAGCAACCGACAATACATTACCTTCTGCATTTTCTGGCTTAGGTGGTATTTCCTGTACATTCAGCCAGAACAATGACTCCCTGTCTGTTGGCAGAGGGGTATCTGTTTTTATAATTCGAACAATCTGTTTCTGTTTTGTTCCAACTTTAAAAAATGGCGGTGCAGGAACCATATACACACTACTGCCCTGGTTACTGTTGTCTATCCATACCTGTCCACCATAAGTATCATCTGCATTATTTGTCACTTCAAAGGAAACATTTCTTTTTCCTTCCTCATAAATAAAACGCGTTCCATTCAGGACAAACGCAGCCATGGCATTACTGCATAATATCATTGCCAGGAAAGAAACAACCCCTCGCTTTACTAATTTACTCACAATTTACCTCCTGCACTCTGGTTGCACTTGGGGTGATCCCCGACATTGAAAAACGACACTGATTTCCCATCCCCATATCAACCACTACAGCTCTGGGCTCACTCAGTAAACTCATCATCAGAACACCATTGCCGGCAACAGAGCCAACATTTAGCCCCATCTCTGTTTTTGCTGTTCCACCATCCAGTAGCCGACCATCACGCGCCCGTATCTGAAGAATGTAGCGTTGCACATAATTCGCACCAAACTGACGATAAACAACCGCTCCTTCTGTCGGAACAACATTGTAAGATGTGGTCTGAAGTTCAAGATCATCCGGAACATTATCCATATCAACATTAATGCTATTCAGAGAATAATCAGACAACCCTACAACCGTGTATCCTTTACTGTTCGTCGGTAATGAATTATTAAAACTCACACCTGATACTTCAGGAATACTCACAATGCCAACCGTATTCCCGGATTCTTTTGTCATCAAAAAACCACTTTCCCGGGTTCCCAGTATTTGTCCACTCAATGAACCAGATACACTTGTCCGGTGACGCGACTGCTCAAGCCCAAAGTTAGTTTGCACGGCGTCGAATGCATACCCCATACCAGCACTGATACTGTCTTCCCCCTTCTCGCTAATCTGGGCATTCAGATTATAATTAAGCCGCTCTGTCGGAGTGGCTGATACTCCCGTATTAAAAACAGTTCCATTTGTCCGTGAATAACCAATATCACTGGAACTGTAATGCCGTATACCTCCCAGCGTAAATGGTATGCTAATTCCCAGAGATGTGCTGTAATCAGACTTGTCCAGATAAGGGCGCTTACTGTAATTTCCGTTAAGGTATAATGAGATACCATCAAAAATAACAGAACTGAACTGCAACGAAGCCCCACGGGCCCGCCCGTCAACTCTCCAGTAATCCTCCTGCCAGGCCTGCAGACTCAGGCTTGAATTCCCCAGACGTTGTGCCAGTTGTGCTTCATAACGTGACTTTTTGTTATAACGGGTGTACTGATCGTTTGTATCAAAATCTGAAAATTCAACATACCCCTTACTTTCAAAACGATAAGCCATCAACTGTAAATCAGTGCTGTTTGTAAAACTCTTCGCATATTTTGCACTATAGCTATATCCGTGTTTGTCAGTTCCATTTTTATAATCAGCATGCGATGTATTTGCACCAACGGAAACAGCCCCCAGCCCACCCATCATCTGAGTCAGACTCAGACCTCCGGCCTGATATTTTGTGTGTATTATTGATGCCAGATTCACTGTTGTTGAGGAAAAACCATATCCCAGGCTTCCCAGCCAGAAAGTACCGCTGTCCGAGGAAAAAGCATCCTTCAGGTCACTGCTGTTATTTTTTTTACCTACCGCAAGATCATACTGTAATTCCCCAGGGCGCAGCAGGGAGGGCAGCGTAGTTACCGGATAATACATATACGTTTTACGCCCGGCAGCGTCTTCAACCTCCACAGTAAGATCACCATTTCCTACAGGTTGCACGTCATCCAGATTATAAGGTCCGGGTGGAACAACTTTAGAATAAATAGCATACCCATTTTGAGTTACTGTAATGCGGCTGGTCGAAGTAGCTACGCCATTAATCACTGGCGCATATCCCCTCAAATCCCAGCTTTTCATATTACTGTTTGATCGCAGGGACGCACCATAAAAACCGAAGTCGGAAAATAATTCGCTACGGGTCTGAGACTTCCCCAGAATCAAATCCCCCTGTGCCTGACTTATCGCTCTCGACAGCGTTATATCCCGTGCAGCAAACTCATTATGCCCGTTACTGTCACGACTGGCATTCATATTGGATGACAGAACCCATTTCCCGACATTGAACATCATGTCGACATTACCATAAGCACTGGTTTTCAAATCTGTTGAATCATTAAAATTTCCTGAATATTTCAGGCGAAGTGCATTTACACCATAATCCCATTGACTGGGATCTGTTTTACTTATCAAATAGGATTGCGGAATGTTAAATTTTAATTTCTGAGTCCCGTAATCAAAATCGGCTTTCGTATACCCCGTATTATCAAACAGATAACACTCTTTAATCTTATCAAAAGCAGACTGATAGTCAGAGAAACGTAGCCTTACACCTGTATCCTTAAGCCACTTTTCAGACAGACAGAGAGTATTATTTTTTTCATCTTCATTTGAAATGATAAGAGCAGCCTTACCAACACTTTCATCATTAACCAGCACATCAACATAGTACTCTCCAGCCGGATAACGGCTCCCGGTAGTCAGTATTGAAGGGGTTGTTTTCGTCCCCTGCAGAAAGTCAAGATTCAACTCTGTCGCTGCTGCCGCAGCGACAGAGTTGAATATCGCAACAGACAAAGCTGATAATTTAAATAAACGAAGGCACATTCCCATAATTCACTCTGTAAGTCCGTTACATATACACACCAGAATAAAAAGGGAGGAGTTCCTCCCTTTTTATCAATTTTTATTTATAAGATACGGTAAAAGCTGCCGCGCTGCGGAAATCACCGATTTTAGCACCACCTTTCAGTGCTGCTTTAAATTTGAAACCGGCGCCGCCAGTAAGATCGCTTCCATTAAACTCAACACCCTGGTTATTAGCTGACGTAATTACTGCATTAGCTTTTGCATTAACAGTTTCCATTTTTACAACAGCATCTGTTGCTGTACCTGAAGTATATCCCAATCCTTCTGAATTAAATGCAGCAGACGCCCACCCTACATTCGCCGTTTTACCATTAAAATCGATACATCCCTGCTGAGTTGGATCTTTTGCCATCAACGCAAAGTTTTTGTAGTCGCCAGTAATCCCTGGTGCAACAGTTCCTAAATCAACTACATTTTTAGCCATGGAACCATCAACTACCGGAACAATATCACAGGTATTCTGAGTTACCACACCAATAAACTCAACCTCACCAGTCTGCCCTGCAGCATGAGCCATACTCGATACCAGACCCAGTGCAAGAATGGATGCAATAATGCTTTTATTCATATAAATACCTTAATAAAATGTAAAATAAAACAACCCAGCAAAGCTGGCCTCACCCACCTCCTTCAACAGAAGAAGATGAGGGCAACCACACTGTAAAGCCAGAGAATCCAACGGCAAAAAAGTTATTTCCCACGGACATTTTTACAGGCACCAATTTTATTCTACTTCACTAACTGACAAACAATATCATCAATATGACGTATCCGCTTTAACGCCACTGAAAAATAACCATAAGACACACTATATCTTTCACATACTTCTTTTCTGGTATACCCCATAACCAGAAAATCTCTTAGTGCACGAACAACTTTTTCACTTCGAAGTGGAGATAATTCTATTAATGCCCAGAAAAAATCTTCCGGCACCTTTCCAGGTATTAACATCCTCATACCTCACAGAACATAAATAGTCTTCCGAAGAAGAGTCATACAAAACAGAAATTATGTTTGCGGAGTCCATTACCCCTTCGACGAAATAGAATCTATCATGGTTTTTTATTCTGCGAAACATCAATAAAACGATCTTTTACACTGACACAATACAATAATTCAGAACCATAATCCATTTAATCGCATTTATTTGGAGAAAAAACCCAAAAACACAAGAAAATTTAATATAAAAGATCGTTATTTAATAAAAAAATGGATTGTTTCACCTATTTCATTTCTATGCAAAAAACCAACAGATATCAAAAATAAATAATACACAAAAAGAAAATAAACAAAGCAAGCTAATATTTTCGACGAGTGTAATGATCAATATACATATATTCATGATAATGAATACATGTGCCGAAGCCTGGATTGTGATAAGTAGAAAAAACAATATCTGGGCTGCTGTTGCTGCCGGTGAAGACGTTGTTTCTGCTTCTGAACTGGCTGCCGCGATAAAGCAGATTAATCAGCTTCAGCGTTTACTGAGCAAGAAAACAATGGAAGTTGAGATCCTCAAAGAAGCGGTGGAGTACGCGCAATCGCGAAAATGGATAGCGCATGTGCCCTTGTTACCTTCGGACAAGGAATAGCCCCGGTAAGCGGTGTTCTGGGCGTGTCGCGTGCGCAGCTAACATTACGGATGAAGGCATCTGATAACAAGCCAGATAAACGGCGTCAGAGACGCGATGAGGCTGCGGATGCAGAAGTCTTATCGCGCATCCTGGATATCATTGGCGATATGCCAGCATATGGGTATCGCCGTGTCTGGGCGATACTCAGACGACAGTCCCGAAATGAAGGCTTGCCGTTCGTGAATGCAAAGCGCGTTTACCGAATAATAAGCGAAAATAACCTGTTGTTGTTACGCGACAAACCATCACGATTGCTGCGGGAACATAAAGGGCGCGTAGAGGTTAATAAAAGCGACCAGCGTTGGTGTTTCGATGGCTTTGAGTTCAGTTGTGATGATGGCGAAAAAGTTCGGGTTACGTTCGCCCTGGACTGTTGCAACCGTGAAACCACAGGCTGTGCAGCAAGCGCAGGAGGTTATGATGCAAAATGGCATCTGAATCGATCACAATTTGCCAATCCGTGATCGAATAGAGCGGAATACGCAGTTATGACAAAGCGACGGTGCAGGAAGTGATGTCAGGAGCGACAGAAAAACGCTTTGGCGATAAAGTGCCGAAACAGTCCATCCGGCAGCTGGCCGATAACAGTTCGGCTTATACAGCTCATAAAACACGGCAATTCGCCTGAACGTTGAATCCGGAGCCCTGCACGACGGTAGTCAGCAGCCCTCAGAGTAATGGAATGGCAGAAAGGTTCGTAAAAACGATGAAGGAAAACTACATCACGTTCATGCCGAAACCGAATGTAAGAACGGCATTGCATAACCTTGCCGTGGCGATCGAGCATTACAATGAAAACCATCCGCACAGTGCGTTAGGTTATCGCTCTCCGCAAGAATATCGACGTCAGCGGGCCAGTAATGGGTTAAGTGATACCTGGTGTCTGAAAATATAGGGGCAAATCCAGCGGGTAACATAAAAGACTGAACGACTGTTTGCGATAATGCATGATTTCGTCGCCGCCCATCACCGCCATATCCACCAGATGAAACAGCTCTGTGCAGGTTTTAGCCGCAAGAGCCGAATTCTCAAAACAGTCCAGCCAGCTCATGCTGTATGGATACGGACTGCGCTCCCCATGGTAAAACAGCATCAGTATCATCAGCGGAAGTGCCTTATGCTGCTCAAAGTGCCGCTGCATCACCGCTACCGCATATCTGAGCATTCTGAATGTCATATACGTACGCGTTTTCTGTGCTCTGGTGCTCCACAAAGCAATACACATATCCATCACCGTCACTGACGCTCTTCATACTGAACAGCGCATCACACGCGTACTGCTTCAGGTCCTGGTCCACAAAGGTAGAGGGCTCCAGCCGTAGCGTCGATAAATCACATAGCTGACGGTACTCCTCCAGAAAGTGGAGCGTGACAAAATCCCGGGCCACGTCCTGCGAAGCCATAAACGCCCTGAATGCAGCATCGTGCAGCGTGAACGCGCCCTTCTCTTTTTTTCCGCTCACAGTATCATCCATCTGAATAGGGGATCAACGCCGGGTGCCCCGACTGCGTTTCTGAGCAACACGGCGGATCTCTTTCGTCCGTTGTCCGATCACTTTTTCACTGTGCTCATAAAAGAATATCCTGTCCTCCGGTGACATATGCGGCAAAAGGGTCTGTAAATCATTGCCAAGATCTTCCGGAGGCTGCAGGTCATAAACGGCGTACCATACGTCGCCTCGTCTGATTTTAAGCCCCGGATTCAGAATATACTGCCCATGATTCAGTCTCAGAAAAAGCTTTTTACCGCCGGAATTTCGGCTGCGAACCTCGTGCAGAGAAAGCAGACTGCTGATGTAATTTCTGCGTTTGCGTTGTGCCGGTAGCAACGCATCAGGAAGACCGGCAACATAGTCTGCCAGTTGTACCGCACTGAAGGCTCTGAAAAATGCCAGCTCTCTCCCCAGATGCGTATAAAACAACGCCTGCATCAGGATCACCAGGAACATGGCCATCTGCTGATGATCCAGTTTAATCAGTTGCCCGTCCACCTGCAGTGAGAGGCTTTCCGGCTTCAGCAGGGTATACAACTGCGCACTTTTCTGGTGTGCATAACGGGAGGAACTGACCGCAGCGAACAAAACATAATGATACGCTGCCAGACCGTCATTACCGATCAGCGACGAATCGGCACCACGGTCAAGCAATAACCGGACCAGCGCAATATTACCTGCCCGGGCGGCTGACATCAGCGGCGTAAGGTTAAACGGCGAGCGGTGATCAACACCATAACGCTCAATATCCCGCAACACCGCAACCGGATTATTCACCGAGTATGACCGGAAATATTTCTGCTCCAGCAACTGCAGGCTCTTCGCCCTGGGTTGTCTGGTGGGTTTAAAATCTTCCCGATACAGCACATTATACAGTGGGAACATGGCGTAAATCAGGCTGTACTCCATTGCCTGCAGTTGTGTGGCTTTATCCGCCGTCCCCGCGAGAATCTGCTGTTTCCACTGCCGGGCGTCTTCTGTGGTGATGATCGTCCACGGCACTTCTGATGTCTGCAGGATCTGGTTGCGGATGAAGTCCGCCTGCTCCTGTTTTCCCTGCTTCTCAAGCTGATGTGCCGTTTTCTGCCATTCATCACGGCTGGAAACCGCCTCCTGCAGCTCCAGTTGCGCATCCTGATGGGTAAGTGCAAGCAGATCCCACAGCGGATGCATCACCTGCTGCTCCACAAGATACACATTGCAGGTGGCACGGGTGATCGCAACATACAACGCATTAATAAAAAACCTGTAGATTTCTGCTGAACGATCCTGCCTGTCCCGCGGACGGGAATAACGGGCCTCTCCCTCAAGATCTGCCGGAGAAATCCCCCCGCAGATGTCATCAAACACCTGCCGGGCACCGCTGACCATGTTGTAGAGGATCACCGTCTCGTATTCCAGCCCCTTAATCTCCTGAACCGAAAAAATCAGCGGTGTACTGAACCAGCAGCGTGCCTGTGCTTTCTGCTCCGGATGCATCACAATAACCGCCACCCGATTCGAACGTGAGGTTTTGATGTTCAGCTTCTGCCAGGTGTCTTCCCTGTCTTCCGGTAACCGGACAACACCATCTGTCTGCCCACAACTTCTGATGAAATAGTGACTTTCCTTGTCAATGGCGCCGAATCGCACCTGCCTGAACCTCAGCAGCCGGTTAGCCAGGGCTGTCACATGATGTCCGTTACGATAATTCGCCTGCAGAATAGTCACGGCCACATCATTTCCCTGCTGTTGTCGGAAAAAAAGGCTCTTAAGTGAACTCCATGAGAAAAAGCTGGGATGAACAATCTGGCTGGCATCACCACAAAGCAAAAACTGGCCGGGATGACGCAATGTTTTCAGTACCAGTTGCAACTGAACAGGCGTCATATCCTGAACTTCATCGACGAAAATGGCATCATAACGGGGTTCTGCCAGCGGCAGGTACTGGTGGCTGAGCAGATTACTGTCATACTGACGCGATTGTTTCAGCCATGTAATATAACGTTCAAACAGGGCATAGACCGTCGGGCGGTCATCCATACTGTAGAGCGACTGCCGTCCCCCAGTGACAGATATGCCTTCCGGGACAGTTGCCCGTTGCCGGAGACGGCCGCACCAATCACACCCCGGAACTCCTCATACAGAGTATGGGCAGATCCCAGTGCAGCTGTGGTCCTGTTGCGGGGCAGCCAGTCGCTGAACGCACTGAAAGTCACTTCCCGACCTTCCGGAATGCGCAGGGTTTCCAGGAATTCCGTCAGCGACAGAAAGTCAATATTCTGCTCCCCATCCCCTTCCCCTGACGCGTGATACAGCAAACGCGCTTTTTCCACCAGAAATGAGGAAAGACTGAGGTACAGTATATCACCAACTGACTGCTTCATTTTTTCCAGTACCAGCGCCGTCTTACCACTCCCCGCACCACCCACAATCACCAACGGTAACGGATGTTCGTACAACGCCTGCTGTTCATCATCAAAGGACAACATTTTGTCCAGCCGGTGAAAACGTCCGTGAGACGGATTGATGTACGTCAGCGATTCAGACGCTATATCAACAGGATCCGGCACCGGCTGTTGTTGTAATCGGTCTTCATCAATCATCACGTTTTTGTGAAGAAAACGTGACGTGTGATAGGCATGATTGCGAATATATTCCAGAACAAGACAGACAGTTTCCCCCTGATAGCGATACAGAGAGAACAGCAGTCTGTCCCGGATATTGAGTCGTGCACGGTAAAGATTGGTATCAACTTTTCGAACATCAGCCTGAACGAAGTTATCGGTCGCAATGGCCTGTGCAAATTTTTTATAACCCGGGATCGCTTCAGGATTCAGGGTATGATAAAAACAGATTTTCATAGCTGCCGGTTTCCATCGTGCAAAAAACATGCTGATTTTACGAAGGAATACCTTACTGAACAACCTTGCCCGGAATACGCCCCGAAATCAGATGTGGAGGCCAGAAAAACACTCAGCACCATAATGTTTCGTCATCGTCGCCGGTAACGCCACACCGGATTGTGGTGGACATCACCGGTGATGTAAAACACATCGCCGTTGTTTTTAACGCAACATACTGGCCGGCTGTATCACCCCGGGCAACCCGAAAACACCTTTCCACCCGGCATTGTCCGCCAGCACTTATCACCTGCCAGCTCTGTTGCAGTAAATCCACCACTTGCGAACATTGTTCATCAACTGTGACACTGGCTCGCGGGTGACAAATGCTCGTCTGGCTGAGCAGCAACAGGCATCGCATTGTTGCTCCTCCATGTTGTTCCCGCAACCAGCGTAATACCAGCGGCGATGATGGACTGGCCGTGTGATTACGCTCAGTAATACGTTCGTGCACCTGTCGATAAAAGGAAGTACAGAATGCATGAATCTGTTGCCCGTTGATGTTTCCTTCTGCCGAATGGAGTGTGAAGTGAAATGCCAGCAGATGTGGCCAGTGGTCCACCGCCTGCTGAATAAAACGCCGGATATCTCCCGGCTCTGAAAGTAAGGCTTCGGTTATTTGCACGGAATACGACTCCTTCAGACTCTGTTGAATTTTGTTAAGCCGGTGCAGACACACAGGAAAATACGCATCAACACCGGCACGATACGATACAAACACCAGTGACTGGTGATACGAATGGAATGACGAATACGTCAGAAAGGGATACCCCCCGCTGGCTGACAGGAGGGTATCAGCAGGAAGATGAACGGTAATGTCGCCAGCACCAGGGACAGGGCTGATTCCCACAATACCAGCGCCGGCATTTTGCACATTGCCAGCGAACCGGTATCACAATACCTTTCATACCGCGGTTCCCCGTGATGCTTCGATACGCTGCTGCATCCACTGCTCCACTTCGCTTCTGTACCAGCGGCTGCTGCGACCCAGTTTGATAGGTTTAGGGAAATGACCTTCACTGATCAGCCTGTAAAACCATTTATCGGTCATACCGGTGAAACTGGTGATGTAGTTCATGTCGATCAGGGGATCGTCGGCACGCAGCAATACGCTGTCGTGGCTTGTTGTGGTCAACATGGTCAGAATGTCCTCAGTGAGATTTATGAAGAATGGGGTAATACGGGGAATGGGATGGCGTGCTGCTTTCAGCACTGCCAACCGGGGTTGCCGGCAAGGCAACGGGCTTCCGGATCGCACACTCCACGACGATCGCGGGCGAAATCACTGAACGCCCAGATAAGGTCCTTAAACAGGGCTTCGCAGTCCGGTGACCGGCGATCCAGTACCACATCCCGTGTTATCTGTTTCTGGTACGGCTTTGCTTCACCTGGTGACGCGAAACCCAGCACATTGCTCCAGGCATCCAGAATCAGCCGGTCCAGTTCGGGGCCGTCGAAATACTCCTGTCTGACACACAGCACCACGTGGTATTCCGGCTTTTCAGGATGACGGGTCAGGAGCCAGCAAAGGTCGCGTCCGGGTTTCGCATTTATCAGCGCACTGACGGTTTCGATAAAATCCATACCAAACCAGGTCGTTCTGCTGTTGAAGGTATTGTCATGTTCCCACGGCAGACGAAGCAGGATCCGCCGCACCCGGGAGCCGGACTGCTCGCGCAGCGCACGATTGAGAACGCCGACGACTTTGTTCTGATAAGATGGCCAGAAGGGGGCCAGGCTATAGTCGAAATAAGGGATAGCATTCATAAGATATGCTCCGTTATGCGCAGCCCACAACGCGTCCTGCCCGTGGATGGATGAGCTGACGTGTTATGGTTTGCGGATGGGGTTGATGGAATACGTGAAGAACCGAAACAGAACGGGAAGATAAGGGACAGAACACCGGATGTGGTTCAGAGTGAATGATCTCCGTTGACTTCAGTTCACATTATTAAGCAGGGCGGTAGATTTTTACCGACGGAGTGTTTCCAGGAGCGGAGGCTCAGGCCTTAAGCTTCAGAAGTGAGGCTTACGAGGACGCCCTGCAGCAGGTCGTTCAGGAACTTCATTGCAGCCATAGGCACACAGCCCGTCTTTTTGTTCTTCTTTCGCCAGATAATGCAGGACACCGCGAATATTATTGATGCTTTCAGGATCGTTGTGGCGCACGGGGATGTTGATGTTGTATGTATAATGCGGCTGATATGTACAACGGTGCACCGAACCGCTGTTATGCGTAATAGACCGCCAGCATTCCGTAATCCGCTCCGCAAAGGGATATATTTTTTTAACCCTCTGACGATCGATCCAGAAAACCGCATGCGCATGAAAACCATGATCAGCCGTCCATTCAATCACCCAGAAGAAGCCAACAATATTTTCAAATTGTTCCACCTGCTCCAGCAGCATACGCAACTGCAATTCAAGCCAGCGATGATCAGGTTGTAAGAAATCAGGCGTATCTTTCCTGTAGAAGAAATCCATCCGTAAGGCCCGCAGGCGGGAATAGCGTGCCATCATTTGATTGATGTGATTGTCAAGTAAAGCGGTAAAAAACCAGTTTGGTGTGTAAGATTTAGGCATGTTGATGACTCCTGAAAGTTAATGATGTTTTAAGCTCTGTGAGCGAATTAATGCTTTCGCTCATAATCAGATCTAAAACGGTAATAACTTACAGATGGTATTTATCAGGCATGCTGTAGCAGAATGGATACAACGAGTTATTAACGATACGCAGCATTATGCAGAAAAAAAATGGATTATCTGATGGTATTAGCTAAAGAGATGAGATAAACGAGGAGCGAATAAAATACAGACTCAATAAACATCACGAAATACTGTAAAATACGCGCTAAAACCCCACTAACTGGAGGTTAAGAAACGCATTACAGCCAGTCACATCATAAACTACAAACCTGCTCTCAGTGAGTCTGAAAAAACGTGTACAAGGCCAACGCAATAAACTTATACGCCCTCATCCAATCTGTTCTTAAGGACATGAACGTTAACCGCACACATTACCAGAGTAAAAAATATCACTAGCATGATTTTTACCCTGCATCTTAAACAATACACCCCGAAACAAACATAATCAGGAATTCACTCTGTTGATTCTGTTGTTTATCCTGCGCTGTTAAACATGACGAAATCATGGATACCTTATCAAAGAGTAAACATTCAGTTAATCAGTGATGACAAAAGAATTGATGTTCATCAGAATAGTTAAAACACTTCAGATAAACAACCATTGTTAAGAAAATACAGCTCATGATGGATAAGATTAAAATTAATTGCTGTTTCAGTGAAGACTGAAAACAGATAGATATCAGTAATAGCGTAGTAGAGAATAACTTATCTGAACATCATATTAGTTAAAGTAAATATGATTGAAGGATGAAGTGAATACGATAACAAGAGTAATACTAATGGAATGTGTAAAGATTGAGAGTGAGTGAAGACAGGAAGTAAATAACAATAGAGATTATATCAAAAAGGGAGTGAGTATAATAATAGTAATAAACCTAAATTAAAATTACCCTTGTTTAATGGGTAAAAATGAAAAATCCTCTGTTCTGAACACGAACATGGCAAAACTATTATCTTACAGAAAAAATATCAAATCGTTTTTCTTCACTCTCCTATTGAAATGCAAACCTGAACAGCATCTTTTTTCAGTAACAGTGATAACCATTCGTTATTCAGGCAGAGATCGACATTATCATATGCACCTGCAATCATCACGACGAAAATCAAACGACGTTATATATGAAAACTCACACAATATGGTTAATAATTAGCTTTAATCTATGTTAAAAATAATCTTTCGATTCACTTTCGATCAATAAAAACGAAAGCCATGCTTCCACCAGTGCGCACACTCCTGTATTCAACCAGCTCTGACAGCAGGTCATTATGAAAACAAAATCAAATCACAGATATGGTGCATGTGCTGCTACTATTGCTACCGTAGCGATTTTTTCAGAGAAATTTTCGTTCATGCCCCATAGATGGTGAACATTTGCACAGATGCGGGATATGCAAAACGCCTTACCACCAATCTTCGAATGAAGATTGGTTTTTTCGTTTTATCTGTGTTAGTTTATTTCAAAATAAGCTATGGGTTGAAAAAGGTAACGCAAATGGCGGAATTAATTCCGGTGGAATATTAACGTGATATGTTTTCGCATTATGACTATTCTCGGGTGGAATAATCTCAAATGATTCGTAAGACATTGCGCCAAAAGGAGGGATGCAACCATTATTATAACGAACAGAAACATAAAGTGTCTGATGCGATCGCATTCTGATGATACATAAATACCCCTGACAGATTAACTGATTGAGTACAGGCGTAAGTTTTTCAGCTCTTCTCAGACGATTGGGACCATATCTTTCAATATCTGTTTTCCTGATAGCACACCAATTATTCTGCCTGATTCGAGTCATAATCCATGCATACAGTTCACAGGCATCCTTTTCAAACTGGCATCGCTCAGACATGGGATAAAATATTGCGCTCGCCTCCTCCAGATACCAGTCCATGAGATGCATAGCTTTCTTGAGCACAAATGAATTAATTTCATTATCATTACAACAATAGCAGGTGAATATCCCCGCCATCCTCAATATATTAGAACCCGCTTTCATCACAATATCTCTGATATGTTCCCACCTCCCACCTGCAAGCGCTTTACTTTCAATCTTAATCTGGTTTTCCTGCCACTCTCCCAACGCTTTCTTCGAAAGTTTTAATGTCTTCCTTTCGGTAGTGCTCATACCGGGGGAATTAATGTTATGACTTGACAGAAACCCGTTAATCTTTTTATGAAACTCCGCCAGGGTGGGTATTGTTCCGAACTCCCCTGTCGTATAATCCCGTACCCGGGAAGTACTTCCAGCCTGGCTGAACAGAAACCGGGAAAGAAATCCGCTTCCCCTGGCCAGTACATCATTTTTATTGATATAATTCGTAAAAACATCCGGCTGGGACATTAACGAAAATGTCAGGCGCGGAGTGATATGGTATTTCTCGTCAGCCCGCCCAAAATCAAACGGTTGTCCACTCCATGCTTTATTCAACAGCCCTGGATTATTTTTCAGATAGCTTCTGAAAAAAGTGACCGCCTCGTCAGAAATAACCCCTGCCTCAGGATGTTCATTAAGCCCTTCCACAAGCGCTTTAAGCGAAACATCTTCATAGATAAAATTCGGTCGAACCGGACGTGTCGGTTTATTTCTTTCGTGATTACGCAGCGCCTCTTCTTCCTGTTCCCCCGGATACCCCCGGTTAACAGCCTTTCTTAAATTGGCAGCAAGCGCTTTCTGCCGGGTATTCCAGATCTGTAGTTCAGTCTTATAATCTTTGTTTCTCTCTTCGTATTGTTGAATGAGTCGATCGGCAAATTCGTAACAGGGGTTCATCACCAGTCTGTTTATTGTCGTTTTTCCCGCTCCTGGCTCTGCGATTGTCAACAAATAAAGTGAGCAGGGCTCCGGCATGTTGGTGTGGGGATGAACAACGTCAACCAGTGACTGGCAGGAGAGTGAGAGCGTTGCCAGTACAGTATTAAAAATGAGCTCCAGCGGAAGTCGGGTACTTTTGTACAGGTCGTCAATGAGGGGCACAAGCGTATAAGGAAATAATCTGTCGGTTATATCGGTTGGGAAGTGGGGGGATGCCTGCGGGGCTTGCATATAAGCGGAATTCATTGTAACTGACCTCCTTCACATACTGTAATCAGCGCAAAACTTACTGTTCAGTTCAGGAACATACCGGCATGGTGAGTATGTTCGCTGACGTCGATAATAAAATGGCTTATCTCCATTCACCAGTCCCGGCGCATTTATGATGCTGACAAAAGTAAAACAACATGTGTGCCCCCAGAAGTCTGGCATCGCAGCGACAAATGATGGATGCATGAAAACCAGGAAACATTGCATGACTTCAGGACGGCTTTTTCAGAAAACGAGCTAAGGGCGTCAACCACTCCCTTACTGTGACGTACACTCTGGCACCGGATGCCGTTTTACAGGTTTCATCTGCCATCCAGTAGACGCCCTGCCCCACGACTGCAACCATAATTACGTTGCCCGGAACCGTCATGCTGCTTCGTCTCATACTTCACGAGATAAAGGGCTCTGTTCCGGGCTTTCTGCATCGCTTCCACATCACCACGCTTGACCCAGAGCACAGCGGATCCACCAGACTTTTTGTCTGAAGCCTTCCTGGTATCAGAACATCCACCCGACAAAGGCGTGTCATCGGAAGAAGGGCGAGCATCAGATGATGCTGGTTTACGGGAAGGCGTCCACCTGGAAAAATGGACCAGGCCATCGCCTTGCCAGAGCTCAAGATGCAGGGCGCTGCACCATGCCTGTTGGATCATCGTCGCCAGCGAAGACGGTTCGCTGAATTCCCCGAGCGAGCACCAGGTATCTTTGTTGAGCAGTAATATCACGTGATAATGTTTCCTGCCTTTTTCCTTGCCGAACTCCCGGCACCAGAAATAACGCAGGCTGGTTGCATGCACACGCTGATTGGCACGTCGTTTTTTCCGCTGGTAAGCCTGAATTTTTGCTTTCAGGGATTCGAAAAAACGAGAAATCACCGCTGAATCAGGATTGGGATCCATGATGGTGGAAGGCATATACTCAGGAAACCGTAAATCCACCCGAATTAACGAGACGGCACGGTGCTGCACCAGGGCACTGTCGAGAAGGCTGTCAAAACGGGATAACCAGTAAGCATTGTGTATTGGTTGATTCATGATGAGAGATCTCCGTTGATTTGGATTGACTTCACATCATTAATCACTGCAGTAAAACTTTACGACGTCCTGTCATTAAGCAACGCCAATAGCTCCTGATTAAAACGGAATGAATCGTCCCGTAACGAAAAGATAATCCTGCACACGACAGCAAAACGTAAAACAACAGCATGAATGAGCTAAATGTCTAAAGAAAAACTGCCTTTTCACATTATTTTTCAGCGAGTAATCATACCAGCATCCCTAACATGCGAAATCGCATCGTGATCGATCGCTGATTCGCCGAACAACTGATCGAATACACCGGAATCTACACTAACATCCTGATGGGTAACAGAAAACTAAAAAACCAGTACTCTATTGATCGCACGGAATGCCTGTACGCTGGCCTGACCAGTAAGCACAATTCTACGAGCAGTAAGATATCTACTCCAGAACCATGCGGCAGTAGCCACTATATGTTGCCAAGGTGAAAAATAAGCTCAGAGCTATGGGGAAGTAATTCCCGTTAATGTCATCGCTGTCCCTCAATCAGCTCACAAACTGGCTGAAACGTTAAGCTGACGCCTTTATTCTTCAGATGTATTTTCCGGTTTACCTGTAAATTATCTTCTGATATTTATCACATTAGTAGTTGTGCTGATTATCTACATACTTCAAGGTCTGAAATATGAAGCTAACAGAAGAAAGTCTGAATCTAGTCATTGACATCCTGAATGATTTGATCTGTGAAGGAAAAATGCTGAACGATGTGGAGCGCAGATCTCTGCTCAATGCAGTTATGGCAATTACAGCAGTAAAAGAACGTTCTGTCGTATCTGTATCATCCCGAAAAGAGCGTAAGAAGGAGAAGAAGGAAAGAGAGATCGATCCTCGTTTCCCAAATGCTGGTGTGGCATGGAATGAGGCAGACGAGAGTTTATTACGAGATGTTCTGGAGGATGTACCGGACGATGAAATTGGTAAACACCTTTTCTGGCTGGCAGAGAAACTAGGGCGAACCCCGTACAGTGTAGCCTGTAAAGTCAGACAAATTAAGAAATTACCTGCAGAATGGAAGGATCAATTTCGTAAAATCTCTGACAGGATCCGTAGTTCTGGAATGTCAGTCAGTGAATATCTACAATGCCAGGGACTGTTAAGCCCAGAGTCAGGGGAAGAAAACAATCCTGTCAGTCACACCAACAATGTAGCTTAATCCTGAAGAAGATGAACAGTTTATAATCTTTAAACTGTTCCCTTAATTTTAGAAAAACAGTTTGTGTAAGAGCATGCTCCAACATTCTGAAGGGGTTATTTCTCACAATACGTCATAATCATTGGCAGATCCTCATCTGAATCAAAACACCAAAACCAATCATCACGCTTTTTCTGAAAAGAGTCTTATGATGAAGATAATCGCCTTGCGCTGAGAAAAAACACCAGGGCCAGTTAATCACCTCATCAATCTCATCGTTACAAAATCATCCATAAAACCATTTAACAAAATCATCGTAAGCACACAGTAAATCACGCCAGGTTATCTCAGCCGGATTTGCGTTTTACATAAAAACACTTATCTCAGGTTAACGACTAAAAACACGAAAACTCATAAAAGGTTAAATGTAACATCAGTAAAATCGAATAGCATATTGACTGCTTAAACAGGACAGGGAGTTTTGTAGTGACGTTAACTGATTTTAGCTATCGTAAAAACAGGACTAACAAATTTACTAAACTGGATGTGTATCAGACAAAGCAATGTGTATAACAATACTTAATGAAAACACTTGTAGAATTGTTTATGAAAATACGTGTATATAGTATCATACCGACATTAGCAACATTCTCAGACACTCATACAGACTGAATGTTGGTTTCAGTTTTTCACGGCCAGCATGGGGATTTTTGTTCTGAAAACGGAGCAAATTTACTCTGGAATTATTTTCCCTGTCGGGATGTTTTTCACCTGAAAAATTTCTACAACACAACGGCAGCATAACATCATTCTGGGATATTCATTCAGGTGAGTCGGACAAGTGATAACTCTGTTCTTTACCGAACGAACAGGCAGCGATAAAAACTGATTCAGGCAATATTTCTGTCAGACAAACATTCGCATGCAGAAGACCGGGACACTTATTTCCCCCGAAAGAGAGTGATACCTGTTCTTGTCATGGTAGCTGTATTACCTGATATCTTTCAGGCGAATCCCCTCCCTGTAAATCTGACCATCGGATAAAAGAGATGAACATCAGGCAGATTTCCGTCAATAACGACAAGAGATGACCATCGTAAACATATCTTCCTGTAACGAACTGATATCTGCATATTACCGTTTGTTCTCAGACGTCTCCAAAATATTGTCAGCAATAAAGAACACTCACAGGGAAATTATCACCATGTGACAACGTCACAGATGACAATGATATATAAAAGTCAACAAAATCGCGCCAAAAAACCGCGCCGATATTGCGCATCTGTAATCCATCATTTCCTTTTTGAATAACCTTCCGTGGTTACCCGACATCCTGATAATGACGTCCATCGTACACGCTTTTCTTTGCTCAGACATCGCATACTTTTATCCTGCTCAATACCGTCTTCTTGCCAGTCTTCCCACTCGCTGACACACACAGAACAGCAACGTCCTCCGGACATACAGGCAGGGCAGAACATAATCCACCATGTTAAGTATGTGTAACAATAATACACCATCAAGACCACTTCCATGACCTTATATGTTACAACCTTAGGGCATGTATTTAATCTCCCATAATACAGACTCGTCATTGTTCTTCTGAGACGACATGGGCATGTCATAAAACTAATTGACTGACATATCATGAAAATGTCAGTATTTAATAATTTAATGGAGGTACAAACATGAGCGCAGATGGCATTTCCGATTTAATAAAACCAGAAATATTTCTCGTCATTTTCCCTGGTACAACAACCACAGCAAAACGGGGTGGCGCCGGGTGGTTGAATAATAAAAGAGTCGTGTTCTGGGTATGGCTTTATATCAGTAAAGCCAGTTATAAGAAGATGGGGATTTTTCAGCGCGGTTCTGCGCCCGAATCAATACCCTATCGTGAATACCATTTTCCCTCATACCCTGATACCCATGAAAAAAGGAAAAAGGTATTACGTGACTGGATATCCTTCATGCGTTCCCGTTTTAATATAAATCAGATAGCTCAATTCTGTTGTCACATGGAAAATGAATGGGCATTCACCTTTGATAATATCCACGTTCCACGACACTTTAAGGAAGGAACTGATGACACTGAATGGTCATGGAATTACATTAAGAAAAAACGATTATTTCTCCTGAGCGGCCTGCAGCACATTCAGCCTCAGAATAATGCTGAACGAAAGCTTCTCATTAATGCTTTTTTTGATACCTGTCTTATTGAAAACAACCCTGCCGACGATATTGAGATAAAGAACATGTTACTCAGAAAGATGAATGCGGCGTTTTATAAAAGAAAGAGCCGGGCGCGTGCGCGAATTCACTCCTGGAATAACCAACAGATGCCAGTCAGTTCAGGAACGGATAAACAGGTAAATATTCGTCTTAAGGATTTTCATTATCAGCAACTTCTTTTTATCGCGCAGAAAGAAAACAAAAGTAAGTCAGAAATCATAAAGGAACTCATTACCAGGGCATACCAAGCGATACAATAACCACCACGTTCACCATTTCATCCCGGCCATACCATATGCACGGGATGATACTGACTATTTTTTATTCCGCCAATTAGCCATGTCTGGTATACATAGCGAATATTCTTTCGTTACGTTGTTTACATATTTACGTACGATATCTCTTTTCTTAGAATCATCATATTCATTCTCCATCAGTAAGAGAAACGCCCTGAAACCGAGTTCTCTCTTTATATCTGAATGCAATAACGAGAAAAATAATACATAAGCCAGGTTTTCGCTCAACAATATATCATTTTTAACGGGGTTGAATATAATACTCTTTACATACTTTGCATCATGGAGAAAGCTAAACAGCAAAGCAAACTGTCTTATGAAAAGTTCAGAGATTATTGCTTTTTCACCAAGACTCTCCTTCAGATACTGGCTACCTGTTTCGCTCCTCCTGAAGTTATCATCTTCCGTTGAGGGTAAATCCTGCATCAGTTTTTTAACTTCTGATGCAGGATATCTCTCAAGCAAATAAGAATATAAACTGCCTGAAAAATTATGCACATCACTAAAACCAGGAACTCTCATCAGAGATGAGAGTTTCTTCCTTATACAGGACGGGACAAGTATATATGAATAGTCAATTTTTATTCTTTCATGAAAATCCACGCCAGAAATCTCTGACTCAGAAGAAAAATCGGGGACATCCTGAAAAACAGAACAACCTGCCCAATGACTTTCCACTCTGGATGGGGACATAATCCTGGCGGGAATATTAAAAACATCCACATCAATGCCATTACGTTTCAATATTGCTGCCGTATGATGGAGCATATAGATTTCTGCCACTTTTGAAATAAATATCTTCTCATATTTCTCTCCATATCCCTTACTGAACTCATGAATATTACTACCCACCGTTCTTTTTATTGTTTTTTCTGTATTTTTCCAGTACCGGGTGTTAAGAACAGCTTGTATCTCCGACGGTTTTCGCCGCCCCATCATCATGTGAAGTTCTTTTGCCTGCTCAGATAATCCTGTCATTTATTACCTCCGAATATATTCCATTAAAAATGGAAATAATTATACGCCCATATTACCTGAATGATAAATCGGATTAATGTGATCCGGTTCAGTGAAATCAACAGGATACCGGTATGTTATTCAGCCATTCTTCCCTCTCCGCGCACGTAAAATCACATCTGACGTTTCTTCCTAAAGAAATACGCCAGAAAATCCTTGAACATCTTCGCAGCGTTATTCATTACGAACCCGTGATTGGCATTATGGGTGAATCCGGCACCGGCAAAAGCAGCCTGTGTAATGCTATTTTTCAGTCCCATATCTGTGCCACGCATCCCCTGAACGGCTGCACCCGCCAGGCTCATCGTCTTACCCTGCAGATCGGTGAACGCAGAATGACGCTGGTCGATCTGCCCGGCATTGGTGAAACACCGCAGCATGATCAGGAATACCGGGAGCTTTATCGTCAGCTGCTACCGGAACTGGATCTGATTATCTGGATCCTGCGGGCTGATGAACGTGCGTATGCCGCCGACATTACCATGCATCAGTTTTTACTGAATGAAGGTGCAGATCCCTCGCGTTTTCTGTTTGTTCTCAGCCATGCCGATCGCGTGTTTCCTGCCGGCGAGTGGAACGACACAGAAAAATGCCCGTCCCGTCAGCAGGAACTCTCACTGGCAACAGTAACAGCCCGGGTGGCAACCCTGTTCCCTTCATCACTTCCGGTACTCCCCGTTGCCGCACCTGTCGGCTGGAATCTTCCGGCACTGGTGTCGCTGATGATCCACGCACTGCCACCACAGGCAACCAGCGCGGTTTATTCACATATCCGGGGGGAAAACCGCTCTGAACAGGCCCGGAAACACGCACAACAAACTTTTGGCGACGCCATCGGGAAAAGCTTTGACGCTGCCGTTGTCCGATTCAGCTTTCCGGCCTGGATGTTACAGCTTCTGCGTAAGGCCCGGGACCGCATTATCCACCTGCTGGTCACACTGTGGGATCGTCTGTTCTGACACACTCACGCCGACAGGATGTGTCGCTGGATTAACAAGCATTCTTCTTTTTATGAGACCCTGCTTAAAAATCAGATAATTAAAGGAATATTTTTTCTGCTGCATTTTATTCCTGATTATCCGGATGCGACACATCCTTTCAACATCATGATGCATAATAACATCATGAAATAAAAGATATTTTCTTACGGAGTGCACATCTATGTCTGATAATCGTTCCCGGCATGATCGCCTGGCGGTTCGCTTATCACTCATTATCAGCCGACTGATGGCCGGAGAATCTCTGTCACTAAAAACACTGTCAGATGAATTTGGTGTTACAGAACGTACCTTACAGCGCGATTTTCATCAGCGTCTGGTTCACCTGGACTTAGAATACAGAAATGGCCGGTACAGTCTCAGACGGCAGAGCAACCCGGGCGCAATCCCTGAAATGCTTTCATTTATACAGAATACGGGGATCGCACGGATACTTCCGCTCCGGAACGGACGGCTGATAACCTGTCTTACCGACAACCAGGAGCCCTCTCCCTGCCTTATCTGGCTACCGGCGCCGGATATCACTGCAACACTCCCCGAGTGTTTCTCGCAACTCATCCTGGCAATAAGACAGTGCATCCACATCTCGCTGGTGACTGAGCAATGGCATCCATCACTGGAACCCTGCCGGCTCATTTATTACAGCGGAAGCTGGTATCTGATCGCGTTACAGAAGGAAAAACTGCGGGTCTTTCCCCTGGCAGACATCAAATCGGTCAGCCTGACATCAGAACGGTTTGAACGGAGAGACCACATCCACAGTCTGGTCGCTGAAGAGCGTTTTATCTCCGCTCTGCCACATTTCCCTTTCATCCATAAACTTATCAACACCTTTAACCTGTGATCGCCGGCCTGCCAAAGCTGTTCCGACAGGTATGGAGACAATATGCTGAACAAAAAACTGAACATGCGGGTATTACGTCATTCCCTGATGATAGCTTCGGCAATATCCGTTCTTACCGGTTGCGACTATTTTACCGACAACTGGGAAATCAGAAACGGCGCATGCCAGGCCATCAGTAGTGAAGGAAATGAAACTGCCCTCATTTCTGATGAAGGTATGGTTTTTATAAGCATGGACAAGGGATGTCCGGATAATCTTGATTTTCCGGGAACCCGCTTTATCACTACCAGAATCAACGACCAGACCTGGAAATCTCTCATGGTATGTAACAGCGCCACGGGATTTCGCAGAATGGTGACGCTGGGGGATACCCCCCGTGCAGCGCCGGATATGGCAGCCCGTGCCATACCGGCTTTCACACACTTCATGGGAGCAACCGTTACCATTGAAGGGAAAACGGCCACTTTCCGTAAAGGTAACTTCACCGAAGCCTGTAAGACATTTATTCCGAAATCTCTCATCCACACGGATACCCGGAAGAACAAAAAGATGACACTGGACGAGTTTCTGTATTCCGGAGACAGGCAACCGCACTCCCCTGAAACAGAAATCACCAGTCTGCAGGAACGGATGATGACAGAATCCGGGTATGAAAAAGTGAATGGAGAATGGCGTAAGAAATCACGGATGCCTACAGGCGGCTACACCAACGAACAGGCAGGCTATTCATCAACGACAAAGCGTTTTAATGACGCCGATAACAATCCACCGGATACACGTATTCAGACGCCGGCTTACGATGCCACCGTCACTTCTCCCGGGAAAACCGATACCGGGTCCGGGGAGCAAAATCCCCCTGAACCGGAAAAAGCCAGGCCAGCAGCACCTGATTCGCAATCTGCGATCCCGGCGACAGCACTGGCAGACTGTACGCTCACAAACGGTAAGGCTCTGTCTGTTCTTGCACAGGATGGTTTTCCCTACACCTACCACCTTCTCAAAAAAGACGGCACGCTGGAGCTGGAATTAAAAGAAGGTATGTTTGGCGTCAGTGCCTTTCATTACTGGCGCGATCTTAACCGGGGTAAAGGAAAACTGAAATATCTGCGTTTTCATAAAGGTTCATACGACTATGTGGTTGTGCAGCGCTACGACGGAGAAACACCGGCATTTGATGGCATTCTCGTGTTTAACCAGGGAACCCGGATTGCCACCCTGAACTGCAGAAATACTTTCTCTGAATTATTCGCCATTGAGCAGTTCCCCGACAACAGCCACAAAGACAACGAGGATATGGCTGATTTTATTGAAGGTTACACTGTGAGAGGAGAAGCGGTCCGCTAAAAACAACACAATATTTTATTTCTGAAAATTCCACACACGTAATTAATGATAAGGAAACCGTGATGAATGATTCCACTATTTCATCGTTAAAAGAAAAACTGAATACATCCACATGGCATCTGGTATTACTGGGAGCCGCCACATATGGTGTTTATCCACTGATGTGGCTGTATAAATATCAGGACACCATCATGGATGAAACCCGTCAGCGATTCTCCTCTTCTGCAATGATTATCTGGATGGCAGTATGCCTGGGAATATCCGCCATGCTGAAAATGGCTTTTCCGGTTCAGATCGACGAATACGGTGACGTCTATGGTTACAGTCGCGGTGCTGAAACCATGTACGGTATTGCCACGCTGGTCTCACTGGTCTGGATTATCCTCACCATCATCTGGGCTTTCAGAGCCAGAGCGGCTCTGCAACAATATGCACTGACACAGTTCCGCTTTGAATTAAAAATGAACCCAGTATGGACATTTTTATTTCACATTTTCTACATCAATTATTGTATTAATGCCATGCCGGAATCGCTGGCAAAACACCGGATAATTTATGGTGAACCTGACTCCCGCCCCCGGGATAACTCACCTCAGTAATATATCCTTTGCATTTATTTCATTACTGGCGCCACCGACTGGTGGCGTTTTTCTCTGATTTCTTCTGCAGAGCATATGTTCTGTTTACTATCCGAAGGCCCTTTCTCTCGAGAGCAGGCGGTTGCCATCACAACAGCTTATCGCAATGTGTTTATCGAAAATGACTAGGGAACGCATTTCCGGCTGGTTATCCACAATGCTGAATGTCAGCTACGCTGGTGCTGCCGGAATTCTGAACCCGATGCCGGAAAACAGCTTAATGCGGGGCTCGCCAGTGAAGGGCTTCTCAGACAATAAACCTCATTAATTTCGTCCATCAGGCCGCGTCTTCTCCGGGAGACGCGGCTTTTTCATTTATACCGCTTAATCATTCATAAGGAGCCAATTATGCGATTAGCCAGTCGTTTTGGTTATGCGAACCAGATACGCCGTGACCGCCCCTTAACTCGTGAAGAACTGATGCAGGTCGTCCCCAGCGTATTCGGGGAAGATAAGCACACATCCAGAAGCGAGAACTATACCTGGATCCCCACCATCACCGTGCTGGAAAGCCTGCAGCGGGAAGGTTTTCAGCCCTTCTTTGCCTGCCAGACCCGCGTACGTGACCCGGGCCGCCGGGGATACACAAAACACATGCTGCGCCTGCGCCGTAACGGGGAGATAAACG
>ERZ1026852.366-NODE-366-length-29431-cov-34.380753_pt1 | contig 29431 bp, 29 predicted proteins | sample MGYA00380156_ERZ1026852 | MGnify/ENA primary metagenome ERZ1026852 (study PRJEB33269, sample SAMEA4719792) | human gut metagenome | biome: human-associated habitat; feature: organic feature; material: feces | place: Cameroon | collected 2013-10 ...
CGGCACGGCGCAGAATGTCGCTTTCGTAGAAGATGCTGCCATCCTTCTTGCAGAGTACGATATCCAGATAGTCTGGCATATCAGGTATAGTTCCAGGCTCTGACATTTGTGGTCGAAACTCCCCAAACGCTTCCTTCACATACTCGAATATTCCTCGAGTATATTTTTCGATATCTACCCCTTCGTATCGAGTATAGGTGTATTTGATGATACATAAAGACATTTTATTTGCCATCTTATTTTGTTTCTTGTTCCTGTTTAGTAGCACTTATTGCTTTTACCATTAACTTCACCATTTCTTCTAATGTATTCTTGATATTAAGCTTCTCAGAATGATGTATATAGTAATATCCGCACGCTCCTTCTGACTGGAAAGAGTAGAATGTGTCACCGGTTATTATTTCGTCAAGTTTCTTTTGGACGACAAGTTTCTTAATGCTAACATCCCATTTTACCTTGTCCTGTTTTCTGACAGCCTTTTTAATCGTTTCTTCTGGTTTTACTACCATGCCAATACTAAGGCTGTTATCTCCTTGTTGCTGGACACAGAAGACAACACCATTATCTAATAAATATTTCAGCTCTACCAGAGCTTCGTTGCGGAAATATGCAACGCGAATCATCAAAGGACGGTCGCTTTTTTCATTCCAAGAGTCTTTGTCGTCAAAAACAATCTCAGTGCCTGGGAATTTCTCTTGAGTAAGCTTGTAGAGTTCTTGGGCATATTTATGCATCACAACTTTCTGCCAAATATCATTGCAGCGTACAGCCGAAAAGTCATCATTCTTGAGGATATCCCAGTATTTGTCTTCTTTGACATCGTCTAAGCATTTATTGATATGCTCTGAGAACATCTCTATGAAATTGCAATATTGCGCGATGAGTTCAATATAGAAGGTCTTATTTCCCTTAATCTCGTCATCTTTCAATTCCTCAATAATAGTTCTTAAAAGCTTTGCATAATCTGCGTATGTTACCATCTTCCATCCTAAACTTAGGATTTCGTCTTTATCTAAGAAATTATCAGCCAAAGTCAGCAAGATGTATTTTGTATTTGGATGTTCCACCTTTTTTCTCCAACCTCTGGGGAGATTTTTACCATTGTTGGCTTTATTTGCTTTATAATTATTCTTATAACCTTCCTCATTCAGAGTTACTGTTCTTTCCTTATAGTCCACAAGCTGAGCCGTATATGCTATGCTCTTGAATTTGTTTTCGAGAACGACCTGCACACTTCCGGTTACATCATTGCCGTCAATAGAAAGTTTGTCGCAAACGCAAAAATCAAAATGATTATATTCACGTTTTACTTCCATCTTGTTAGGCTTATACTCCCAGTTCTTGTCGTCTAGCCATGTTTGCATTACTTTGTTGAATACACAACGTGTATTGTCGTCTTCTGCCAACCATGCCAAAAAGTTGCTGTGAAACAACTCCTTGGACGACAAGGATAGCTGGAAGATAGGATTGTTGCTTAATTTTTCTACAAATGTATCCATAATAATAACTTTTTAATTTGACCATAAATCCCATCCTTTGGGAGTGATTTTGTATTCATTGTTCTTGCATAGCTCGATAATATCTAAGCCTATGTATTCTTCAATTGTTTCATCTCTTTCCTCCTTTGTGGATTTAGGCATCAAGTGTTGCAAACTTAATTCACTTGTTTTACTATCTGGTTTAATGTTTGGATAATCAGGAAAAATCCAAAATAGCTTTTTTGTATTCATATAGTTTTAATTATGAGGTGTTGTACTAGCACAACACCCCAAAAGTTTTATTTTATACCTCCAGCTTCGTATAAACGTTTTAGGACTTTGTTTTTTTCCCAATCACCACCTCTTTCATATTCCCAGTCTTGAATGTCTGAAAGTTGTTTGTCGATAAAAGTTTTAATTTCGTTATCTGACATGTTGCCTTTCATTTTGTTTAGGCATTCTATCATTAAAGGATATTTTTCTGTAAGTCCAAAACCAGTGAGCTCATTTCCGTATGTACGCTGTATGCAGAAAGAATCAAAGACTTTGTCATACTCTCCATTTTCTATAAGACCATCTTTTAGACATTGAACTCCTGGCTTTAATTCATTTTGGAAAACGCTCACTCGATGTTCACCATAGTTGGTCATAATAGTTTCGGCCTCCTTGAAGTTCTTTTCTTTAACGAGGCTTTCTACTTTGTTGCATATAGTAATTGGGTCATTCTTCAGTTTGTAATTATTGGTTAAGATAAATCCTAACACAATTAAGAAAATGAGGATTACACCAATGCCGATGGTCAAAGTCTTAGTCTTCTTTTTACGTTTAGTTTCGACTTCTTCAGACTCTACTTGAATATCTTCAAGAAGTTTTTGTACTTTGGGGTTATTGCCGTAATACATCTTTGCCTTACGAACATAGCGCTCAACCTCAGCTTTGTTCTTTTTGGCAGATTTAACATCTCCAGATTTAAATGCAACCAAAGCACTTTCAAGATGCTCGAAAATTTCCTCCAAATCCTTACTTGCCTCAGGTGTGATGTTACCACCACAGTTAGGGCACTTGTCGGTCAGTTCAGGAATAGAGCTACCGCAGTAAGGGCAGGTCTTGCCACGACGCTTGTTCACTGCAGCTGCTACTGCCTGATCTGCCTTCTGCTGCTGTGCATCGATGTACAGATCAACCTCGTCAACATTCAATCCCAGAGCCTGTGCCTTGTTCAAAAGCACCTGACGCTCCTTGGCAGAGATGATGCCGTCGGTAAGGTACTCTTTGATAAGGTCATCAAGCTCCTGTGGAATTGCACCTTCCTTCTTGGCAGGCTTAGCTGCCTGAGGAGCCTGTGCTTCCATTTCTTTCTTGCGCTTTGCAAGACGACCATCAAGTACCAGTTCAAACTCGTCGCGGTCGATGCCCATAGCCTCGGCCTTCTTGAAGAGAAGATTCTTCTCTTTGTCTGTTAATACACCATCTGCCAATGCAGCAGTGATGAGTGCTTCTAACTTCTCATTGTACATATTGATCTATTTTATTGTTTAATAATAATATTTATCTCTATTTACATCCCCGGCATAGTAGGAGGCATTCCCGGCATCTGTGGGGCGGTACCTTGGAACAATGGAGCGAGTTCTGCTACATTGCCGGCAAACTCCCACTGCGCCATGCCGTTCTTCCAAACGTATGACTGCTGGGTGAGCTGACCCTGCTGAACGAGCTGCTGGAGCTTGTTCCAATCGCATGGACCATACTGCTGACCATTGATGCCAATATAATACTGTACCTGAGGAACAGCGGTACCCATGCCTGGCATCTGAGGCGCACCACCCATGCCTTTCTGACCTGGCATCTGAGGAGCTCCACCCATCTGACCCATGTTGTTCATACCACCACCCATAGTCTGCTGGCGGAAGGCATTGATACCATTGTCGGTAGCATTGTTGAGAACACCGGCATTGAGGTTTGCCTGATGAGCACCCATAAAGGTCTGCTCTGTCTGGAGACGAGAAGCACGCTGCATCTCCTCACGCTGAATACGCATGGTTTCACGCTGGTTCTCCAAGTTCATGCGCTGCAATTCCTCCTGACCGCCAAGGTCGAGTTCCTGCTTTCTGTCCATGGCATCGAGATTCAGCTCAGACTGCTTCTTGAGCATATCCTGCTGAAGGTCATTGTTGAGGTTGAAGTTGGAAATCTGGGCATTATGCTGAGCCATCATACGCTCCTTCTCCAGGTCGGCAGTGAGGGCTTTGAGTTCACGATAGCCCCGGCTCTCCTTATCCACGTTGATGCCTGTGATGTCGAGACTGCGGATGGTGATGCCGAAAAGCTTCTCTACCTGTGGAGTAACACGCTGCTGGATGAGTTCGCTAATCTCAAAAATCTTGCGCTCAATCTGAACTACAGGAATCTGGGCGTCAGAAGGGGCATTGCTAACTACACTCTTGATGAACTTGGTGAGCTGGCCACGAAGCTTATTCTTGAAAGTCTCGTCGCTGTAACCCTCATTTCGGTTCACACTATGGAAGAGATCCATGTCCTCGATGGCATATACTACGGCACCATGTACAGATACAGGTACGCCATAATCTTGCAGGCGTGGGTCGAAGACATCAAAGTAAGGGATGGCGAAGTTCAGCTGACTACCCTTGCTCAGGTTGCTGAGGTTGGTCAGGTTGTTCTGTTCCACTCTTCTCGCTGCTTCCTCGGCAGCCTGTCTTTTTTCTTCTTCTACTTCCTTGGAAGATTTAAAACCAAAAAATCCCATATGTTTCAGTTTTTATGATTGTTATTATTTTTGTTATTTACTTTAGAGTCCCTTTGTAGGGGACAGATTATTTCGTTGTATAGATTCGCTTCGTCTTGCCCTGGGCATCTACTTCTACGAAGGTGTCTGCTCCATATTGGCGGTTTGCGTCGTGATAGTTGAATGAATATCCCGTTTCGTAATTGCCGTCGATGGTAGGTCGGCTTACCTGGTCGATGCTATCCAGCATTTCCGGTTTCAAGCCCAGCTGCTGGTACAGATGCTGCTCTACCATGTTTCGGATGGCATTGAGATTCTCATCCACATAACCACGAATCTGGTCTATGAGAGACTGGTTGTTCTTATCCTTCTGCAGCAGGCGCTGTCGCATGGTCTTCTTGAGCGGAGAGCCGTCGGCCTTGATCGGAGCTGGTGGCATCGCATCATTCTGCAGGGCAGATTCAACCACATATTCCCTGCGACGGACATGGAGCATCGGGTTGCCGTAGAGACAGAACATCAGGGCGGTGCTCATAGAGAAACAATCATCCTCTACATGTCGGCACATGTTGAAGTAATCGCACTTAGCCTGGAGCATCGCCTTTCCGCCCGTCATACCCTTGAACTGATAGAGCGGATAGAGGCGCATCAGCACCTCGCTGCCTGTGCCCGGATTCAACAGAAGTTGGCGGGCTTCATCCGTTTCCTCATTAGAGAACATCGGAACAGGAATGAGCGAACCGGTATAGAGTAATACGCCACCTCCGTAGAGGGCGCTGAGCAACATGGAGTCGTTGCGTTCGTAACCGGCATATCGGGCTCCGAAACAAGCCACGGTATTGAAGACTCTTGCCCTGCCTTGGTTGAGGAGCGAAGGATTGAATGCTTCATCCTCACTATAGAATCCGCACATACCCTCTGCATCGGCACCATGAAGATTGAACATCAGCATATCTGCCTTGTCCAAAGACTTGCAATAGATGCTGAGGCTTTCCGAATCTTCGGTCAGCAGCTTCGGACTGATATACATTCCGTTGCGAATCAGCTCAGGATCGTCGGTATTGTAAAGAAGCGGCAGGTGCTGGGTCATCGTGCAGCTGGCTGGAATCCAGTCGCGGTTGCTGATCATCAGAACATTGCCAACAGGAATACCGCCGCCATACATACTGCTGATGTTGAAGTAAGCACCGATGTCGCTTCGGATATCCGTATCGAGCTGACCGTCTTCCAAAGGCAGACGAGCCACATTGTTGCGGGCGCAACCTACAGTGAAGTCTGAATCGCGACTATCCAGCAAATCTACGATATAGGTGCCTTCGAAGGCATAGCAGGTATCTGTAGGGATTCGCTCGCCGCCATACGGCCATGGGTCTTCGACGCGAGGGATAGGAATCACATCGTCACCTCCTATTATAAATAGGTGTAGGTCGGGACCTGCTGTCAGGTTGTTGTCGGCGATGCAGCGGGATACTGCTTCATTGCATTCTATCCAGGATGGAGTCTTATGGGTGGAATCCAGTCCATATTGCGAGATGTCGAGAAATGTCCAGTACATCTGCTGGTCGTAGGCATTCTGTATGAAGTCGTTGAAGACATCATATACCTCCTGGATGGTGCAACCGTATTTTCTAGCCAGTGTATTGCCATCTGTCAGGATGATGCCGTAGTGGTCCTCCAAGGGGTCGGGCTGGTCGATGGGTTCATCAGCTGTTCTTGCTTCTGATGCCATCTGCACGGCTTCCGGCTGTGGAGCTGCCTTGCTTTGTCCCGGCATAGGGGGAACCGATGAGGCTCCCGGCATAGGGGGAGGAGTTGCACCGCCTGGCATACTTGCCATTTGAGGCTGCTGACTGATCGCATTGACGCTTCCCAGTCCCATATTATTGGCAGCCTGCAGAGGATTGAAGCCTCTCATCTGGTTGAGCTTCACGTTCTGGGCATTAAACTTTGGCATCGGAGGAGGTGTAGGCATCTGAGGTGGTACAGCCATCTTGCTCTTTTCCTTCGGGATGAATTCCGAAAGGGTTGTGTCGCAATAGAACTGATACCATTCTTCTGGCTGAGGTTTATCCTCCAACATCTCCTTCACGGCATACCATAGGGCACTTAGCGGTTCACTCATTCCGTTTTGTACGGCCTGGTCGAGATACTGGATGGTCTGCTGCCTGTAGTAATCCTGCTTTCCATTCTTGTGGTAGTCGGCAAGATTATCAAGAGCCATCAGCAGGGCGATGTCGCCTTGCGGACAACCGAAACCGCCCATTCTTGGCAGAAGCACGGTGGCATTGTCGATATTGCCGGTCTTGATGAACGCTACATGAGCCCAGAAGAGTTGCCAGTAGTTATCGGTACGGGAACCGAAGAAGGCAAGGGCGCACTTGTCGGGATACATCGAGGCTAGCAACAGATGATAATAGAACTGGATGTTGTTATCATTCGTCATCACGCGTGCCAACTGCTCCAGACTGTTGAACTTGCGCTTCAGAATGTCGGTATGGTTGGTCTGGATGGCATTGAAGACCTCGGTCAGAATCTGCTCTGCCAGGAATTCGTTGCCCTTGCTGCCTTGCAGGATATGGATGTTCTGACGTACCTGATCTATGATCTGGTTGGCTCTTAGGGGAGCAATATGCCATTGGATGCTCAACTGGTTGAGCTCTGCCAACTTCTGATTATCCAACTTGCCATCCACCAGTCGTTCCTGCACAGCCTGCAGAAAGAGAGTCTCATTCTGCTGATAGATCTCAGTCTGAGTCTTCTGTGCCTCATATACAGTCTGGTTGTTAACCGTACTGTTGTTGGTGGTATGGGTTGTTGTTGAGGTGTTATAGTTGTTTTGCGTATTGTGGGAGTCGGAATGGATTCCGCCTACCACAGCCGCGTCACCATCAAGTTTAATATCGCTCATAGTCTGATTACTTTATATGTTTAGACTTCTTGTTGCATTTTCTGGAAAGGGCTTACCATTGGAAAGGTGCACCACAGTCTGGACAGTTTGGAGTGCCTGGTGCAATGTGGATGGTGTGTCCACAGTTGTAGCACTGGCATTCTATCAATTCCTGCTGTGGAGCTGCCTGTTGTGGAGCGGCTTGGCTTCCTGCTGTATTTCCACCGAGTCCGCCATTGAAGGCGTTCAGATTGTTGGCGGCAGCAGTGCTTACCTGCGAGATGTTGTTCATAGCCACATCCTGGGTATGATCTACTCGCTCCTGCTGGCGTCGGTTTTCCTCTTCCAGCTGGTTGATGCGCTGTTGCTGCTGGCTTTGCTGGGTGCCGCTAATGCCGGTGGCTGTATCTTTTATCATGCCGGCCATCTTCATCATGGCTTCCATCTGGGCATTGCTGTTCTGCTGTTGCATCTGTAGCATCTGCTGCATCATCGCTTCCTTTTCTGCTGCAGTCTGTCGCAGGTTTTCGGCTTCCTTCTCGCCGTTATAGGCGTTTGCCATAGCTACCTGTGCATCTCCGGTGAGGTGGGAGAGTTGTGCGGCACGAATCTGTTCGGCGGTCATATTGGCGAAATGGTTGTCACGATTCATCTGCTCATTACTCTGAATGGTGGCTACGTTTTCTTCGTGCTGATATTTCTGCTGGTCGAGCTGTGCCTGCATCTGAGCCATCTGCTGCAGCTTATCCATCTGGCGCTGATGGTGGTTGGCTTCCAACTGGTCATCGTCCATCTTTTCCTGACGGTTGCGCTCATAGGCAAGGCGGTCGTCTTCCAGTTTCTCGTTGCGTGCCAGGAGGTGGTCTTCCTTATCCAGTTCGCGTTGACGCATCATCTGCTGGAAGTCGTAATCATCCTCCTTCGCCTTTCGGTTGAAGTCGCGGTTGTATTCCTTTTCTTCCTGCATCCACTGGCGTTCACGCTCTTCGTCTTCGATACCCCAGTTACGGCGGCGTTCCAGATCTTCACGTTCCCAGTCGTGGTCGGTGCGGGAATCATCGAGTGCCCATTCTGCCTTAAGACGGGCTGTGTCGATGTTCTGCTGGCTCTGTATGCGCATGATTTCCGTGATTTCCTCACGAGGAATCTTCTTGTGGGCAAGCTCATCTTCGAGCACATCCATTTCCTCCTGCTTGACCAGACGGTTCTTGCGGAGGTCTTCCAGGGCTTCGAACTCCTCTTCCTGGGTCTTAGCCTGGCGGATGCGCTTCTGACTTTCGAGCATCTGGACGAATTCCTCCAACTCATCATCGTGGAGCAACTGGTCTTTGTTGATACCCTGGAGGGCATGGCGCAAATCCTCGGTGTTTTGTGCAGAAGAAATCTGCTGGGAGTTGGCCTCAACTTCCATTCGGTTTCGGAATTCTCCGGTGCGGTGCATGAAGTCGAGTTCCTTCTCAGTGTTATAGAGCTGGCGTTCTACCTGACGGAAACGCTCAAAGTCCTGGTTGCTGTCGGTGATATTCAGAACCTGAGTGCATTCTATGCCGAATACCTGCTGGTTGATGGTCTGGCGGATCTTCTCTTTCAGTACATTTACTGTTTCTGCAGTCAGTCCGGCAGACTCGTAGTTCTGGTTGCGGAGTTCCTGGCGCAACAGGGTTTCTATGGTACCATTGAGCAACTGCTGTAATTCTCTAGTTGTTACGCTGTTGCGGTCGGTAAGGTAATTGGTGGCGAAGGTATGAATATCGCTGATGCTCATCTGGAGAGATACTCCAATCTGTACATCATGGATGCCCATCGGAATGGTGTATGGCTGAAAGGCAAGTTTGCCATTCTCGTTCATTGCTCCACCGAAGGTGAGGGTGATGAAACGGTTGCTGACGATATAGACCGAAAGGATAGGAGCCTGGGTGATGCGGGCTAAGATGCGGGCATAATCCAGTTGGCGCTTCTTGGCTTTTTCTTTCTGTTCACCTTTCTTTTCGCCGAAGATGATGCGACCGAGCCAGTTGAAGCCACGGCCTACTTCTCCTACGATACCGAGCTGGCGGAAGGTAGGCTCAGCCTGGCGCTTGCGGTCTCGTTCACGCTTTTCGGCTTCAGCCATATCTTTCTCAGCCTTTTCTACCGCATTCTTGATAGCAGCCTGCTCTTCTTCTACAGACTTATAAAAGAGGTATGCACCTGCTGAGAGGGTTGAAACCAGCTCACCATTGGCAAAAATGATGGCGGTGCAACCTTCCTGAACGATGATGCCTTTCAACTTTTCTATTTCGTCGAGTTCCCGTTCGCTAATCTTGCGAGCGATTTCACCTGGTTGGATATTCCAGATGGTTCTGCCTCTTACCACGTCAACACCATCCACAGCTTCCATACTGCGGCGGTCGCGGCTACGTTCAGCTTCTCTTTCGGCTGCAATCTGTGCCTGTTCAGCCTGCTGTTGCGCATTTCTGGCATCACGGATTTCTGACTGGCTTTCAGTAGCTTGCTGGTTGACGGCTCTTCTCTGTTCTTCTGCAATCTGGCGATTGAGCGCACCACCAGTCATAGCGTTTGCTACAGAGCGAACGGCATTGGTGAACATACCCTTGCTGGCTTGTGGAGCCTGAGGGGCTTGAGGCATTACTGGGCGCTGAGGCTGCATCGGTTTTGGGGGCATACCCGGTGCTTGAGGTCTCATAGGTTGAGGCTTCATAGGCTGTTGAGGAGCCATGGCTTTCAGTGGTTGAGGACGTTGAGGCTTACTAACTCCTTGTGGCTGGGTTGGAGCCTGTGGTTGCAAGTCAATAGGTTGTCCACACTTCGTACAGAATTTCATTCCCGGTTGCAGCATTGCGCCGCATTTCTTGCAATATGTCATAATGGTTATTGTTTTTAAGATTAAATGACTGGTTATTGTATCAGCGCAATAAATATAGCGATTAGCAGAATCACCCAAAAGAACTTGATGAAGCATCCTATGCATCCAGTGATGCCTTCACCTAAGAGTCCTCCGAGAAATCCCAAAAGCTGTATTCCCCAGCCTAGAATGCCGAGAAGTACAAATATTCCGATTCCTATTAATATGATAAGTAGTATTGTCATATCCCCTATAAGAATAATTTCATTTACTTTATACAATCGTTAAGAATATCAATTTACGTTGATAACTAACTCATATTTGGGTGCAAAGATATATAAAATAAATGAAACTGAATTGGTTCAAATTGGTTCAATTTTGCCTTGATTTGGATCAATTGCCCCAAAAATGCATTTTTTTTTAGTGAAAAATGCCCAAAAAGGGTCTTTTTAGCATTTCTTAAACTTTTGGGAGATGTAGTTGGAGAGGAATGTCTTTCTCCCGCTGAAGCCTATTTACCTCTTCCTTTCCCGATTGTACTCCTGAGCTTACACCTTATTATATACATAGGGGAATGCTTGCCGCAATTCCCCTCTCTTTTCTCTTATGGAATGTGGAAGCCTACCCCTTTAATGTCCGTTTTCAAAACTGATACTGTCCCCATGAGATATTGTCTTATTTGGTTTTAATGGAGTTTCAGAAAACATAAATCCCCAATCTGTTGAACTTTACAGATTGGGGATTTCTCAAGTTTGTACATTATTCTCCTAGGATAGGCGTGAATTTGGAATTTTTGGTAAAATTCAACAGAAAGTTAACAAAAAGTTTGGTAAAGTGAAAATAAAAGCATATTTTTGCAGATTAAATAAGTACATAACATTAAAAACAAGAAGATTATGGCAATAGAAATTAAAACAATACCTGTCCTTCATGGTGAGGCAGCAGCTCGTTTCGTTGAAGCAGCTGATGAGGCATTGGAAAAGCGTGGCTCCATTGACTTCTCCAAGCAAGTAGCCAAGGCACGTGCTATATTAAAACGTTCAAAACTGTACATTTAAAATGTTAGAGCAATGTGATTTTATGTATGCCTATCAGTTGTTAAGAAAATCATATTGCTTTGTTAAACCAGATACATCTGAAATAGTCTGCGCATTTACAGTCGCTAATTCGAGTGTAAAAGTAGATTCACTTCCTTCAAACCTTCGGAATAAGCTTAATAGAAAGATTCCGAATGCCAAGCGAAGACCGCAGTATCCAGCAGTGTTGGTTGGACAGTTGGCAGTAAGCGATTTATTCAGTGGACATCATGTGGGAGACGAATTGTTGGATTTCATCAAATCATGGTTTATAGACCCACTGAATAAGGCTGGATGCCGGTATGTCATTGTTGATGCTGTCAACCATCCGAAAGTGTTCGAATATTATCAACGAAATGGTTTCAAATTTCTGTTTTCGTCAGATAAGGAGGAATGGACGTTCTTGCACAATAAAGGTCTAGAACCTACAACTCCTGTTGAGCCGATGAAAACACGGCTGATGTATTTTGATTTGATTTATCTCCGTACAAAATAACAAATAAAAGATAATAAGCCCCTCTGGCGCGCCGAAAGGCTGCATACTAGAGGGGCATTACTTATTTTAGGCAGTTTACTTTGTGCTTTTGCGATAAACGGTATTTTAATGTCCGTTTTCAAAACTGATACTGCCCCCATGTGATAGGAATGGGAGATACCTTAACTATTCAAAGTTTATCATTTTTGCCAATTGCAGAAAGTATTCGTTGGACCAGATTGTCATTTCTTTAGGATTCTTTATAAACGGCATCACATCTGTTTTTACCTGTTTGATGTCTGCAGATTTTAGTCTTTGCTCCAAGTCGGCAATGAATTCTTCTTTTGATTTCTCGCATCCATTAAATTCTTTGATTCTTTCCTGTAGATGTCTGAAATCTAGAGGAATTCTATTTCGGATGTACCATTCGAAATCATACCAATCGCGTCCTTTTACCCGGTTTTTCCATGCTCGATAAACTAATGCGTGCATTTTGCCGGCAAATAAGTTGGGAAGGGTAAAGCATCTTGTCATGAAAGAACGAGGCTCTATCAGAAGTTTTTGCTCCGTAGTAAAATGGAGAGGTGGATTGGTATCTACTTCAATTTTGATTTTGATGGACTTTTCTGTTTGAAAGGAAATGTCATAAACGTCGGTGGTATCTTTTAAAAAGGCTGATTCTACTTTTCCAAAATTCTTCTTGTCCTTCTTCTGTATGTCCACTTTTCTCCCGATGGCATCAAACTCGTCGATAATTGGTTGGAAGTATTGGGAGAAGTCAAAACTTTCATCTTTGTTCAATAAAGAGAAATCCATATCTTCACTGAAGCGATTTAAACCGTGGAAAATACGTAGGCAGGTTCCACCATAAAAAGCTGCCTTTTCGAAGAAGCCGCCTTGGTACAAACCGGCAAGAATTATTTGCTGGTTTACCTCAAAAGTAGCATTTCTTTTAGCCTGATCTGTAGAAAGATCATAAGCTGATAACATATTTTGGTATATCTCATTCATGTTGTAAGAGTTTTAATATTGTGCGTATGGATGTTGCCTTTTTCCCTATATTTGCATATTCTTCGAATATCTTGGGATTGAGCTGGTAGAATCTGTCCATATCAAATCTTAGGTTTTCTTCCAGAAACTCTAATGCTTCCTTTTTGTATCTCAGTTTGATACCTGGCTGGTTGGCAATCAAATCACATAATGCCTTTTCTGGAGTAGCCATTATATAGACATTGTTTTCTTCCTTTATCTGCGTAATTCCTATAGGATAGGTGGGTCTTGAAATATGATAGTAGCAAAAGTTGCCTATGGGTGTATTGTATTCCTTTGCTGTCTTAAAAGTCATGGATTGAACTGTATATACTGCTTCGGGTATTAAACCATAATATCTCAATGCCGTCTGCATAGATACATAAGATGGAGACAACAGATGGTTGGCGATAAGTCCGGAAGAGAGTGGTTGTCCCGTTTCTTGTGGGTTTACAACGAACAGATTTCGCCTGAGGCGGATGATTTCACCCGCCTTTTCCAGCTGTGCAACTTTTGCAAACTTGGTCTTTACATCTGGATATAGCGAAGCAATGACCGAAGATGTTACTGGAATATTGCCTAATGTAATTAGAATATTTCTCATTTGGGCACAAAGATAGTCAAATTTTCGATAGAAAACAAACTTTTTCTTAGTTTTCTATCGAAAATTTAGCTTTTTCTTAGTCTTTTAATGTAGCTAAAGGTATAACCTTTACTCTGTCTTCCCTTGATATGGCTTTATCATAAATCATATTTTCTACAGTTACTTTATATTTTTGCGGCATTTTACTTTGTGTTTTTGCGGTACTTTACTTTGTGTTTTTGCGATAAACGGTATTTTAATGTCCGTTTTCAAAACTGATACTGTCCCCATGTGATAGGGGGAGAAGGTCGGTGAAAAACGTTGAAAAAACGCTCTAATCCCAAAAATTACTGTGTTTTTTGGGATTGTAATCCCAAAAATAGGTATAAATTTTGGGATTACGATTATTTTTCCTTATCTTTGCATCCGAAAGAAAGAAGGATTCATAACTTAAAAGAAAGGATATTTATGATACGTCGTCAAATACAAGATACAATTGAAGCCCGGATGTTTTCCGGGAAGGCTATCATTGTGATTGGTGCCAGACAAGTGGGTAAGAGCACGCTGTTTAAAATGGTGCTCGAGAATCGTGATGAACCTACTCTTATGTTGAATTGCGATGAACCGGAAGTAAGGGAGTTGCTGGCAAAGGCAAATTCTTCTGAGTTGCGTCTGCTTATTGGCAACAACCTTATTGTTGTGATAGATGAGGCTCAACGGGTAGAGAATATCGGGATGGTTTTGAAACGAATCACGGATAATTTCCCAGATGTACAACTCTTGGTGACAGGTTCCTCCTCTTTTGAATTGCAGAATAAGCTCAACGAACCTTTGACAGGACGCAAGTTTGAGTACCATCTTTTCCCTTTTTCTACAGGAGAACTGATGAAGGATCATGGACTGCTTAGTGTAAAACAAACATTAGAGAATCGGCTTATTTATGGGTCTTATCCAGATATCATGAATCATGAGACGGATGCAAAGGAGTTGCTGTATAATTTGTCTAACAGTTATCTGTATAAGGACTTGTTGAATTTAGAAAGTGTTCGGCGTCCAGCCCTGTTGTCCAAGCTGCTTACTGCCTTGGCGCTGCAGGTTACAAGTGAAGTTTCATACAATGAGTTGGCGCAAACCGTAGGAACAGATAATAAAACGGTAGAGAAGTACATTGATTTGCTCGAAAAGTATTATATTATATTCAAGTTGAATGGCTTTAGTCGCAACTTACGTACGGAGTTGAAACGTGCTAAGAAATTTTACTTTTATGATAATGGAATACGTAATGCTATCTTGCAAAACTTTGCACCTCTTGCTCTCCGGCAGGATGTGGGGGCTTTGTGGGAAAACTTCTTCATTAGTGAGCGAATGAAGGCGAATCAAAATGCTGGACGATATGTAAACAGCTATTTTTGGCGTACCAGTCAGCAGCAGGAGATTGATTATCTGGAGGAGTGTGATGGTCAGTTTTCCTTGTTTGAAATGAAGTGGAATCCTAAGCGTGCCAATACAAAGTTCCCGGCCTCTTTCCTTTCTGCTTATCAGGTGAAAGATAAGTGCATCGTGACGCCTGAAAATTGGATAGATTGGGTTATAGAGTGATGGTGCTACCCCCTTTAATGTCCGTTACTTTGTATTTTTGCGGTACTTGATTCTGATACCTTTATATATAGGGGCATCTTTGTTTCTTTGATAGAGACAGAGGTGCCCCTGTCATTTTTTTTATAACATCAAAAATACATACGTATTATGTCAAGAAACAAGAAAGTATCAGAGTCGTTATTCCAGTTCATGAACCTCCTTATCGCCTTTTTGATGAAGAACGGGCAATACCGTACCTCGCTGCATTACAGAGCAACCCTCAACAGCTTTAAGCGATACCGAGACAACCAGGACATCGCCCTGAGTGAGATAGATGCAGACGTGATGCGCTCGTATGAGGCTTACCTGCATCATACAGCGAAGGTATGTAGAAACACCAGTTCCTTCTATCTCCGCATCCTCCGCGCCACCTACAACAAAGCCGTGGCGAAGGGACTGACGCCACAGCAGCATCCCTTCAGGGAAGTCTATACCGGTATTGCCCAAACCCGCAAGAGAGCCATATCCACAGAATCTGTCAGCCAGATCAAACGTTTGGAGTCGGTCAAGGAACTGTCTCCCAAAGAAGAGATGGCAAGGGATACATTCCTGATGAGTTTTTATCTGCGTGGTATCTCATTCATTGACCTGGCACACCTCCGCAAATCCGACCTCAAGGACGACTATCTTCATTACACCCGAAGCAAGACAGGTCAACGCCTCACCATCCGATGGGAGAAGGAGATGCAGGAGTTGTTGGAAAAGTATCAGGCGCAGACCGTCACCTCACCTTATCTCTTCCCTTTCCTTGTTGATGAAGGGAACAAAAGACTGAGCAAAACTATTGACAAAAAGCGAGATGAAAAACGCCTGTATCACAATGCAGAAGCCCGTATCTCCTACCATCTCAGGAAGTTAGGAGTTAAGATAGGAATCAAGGGCAAGCTTACCCTTTATGTCGCCCGCCATTCCTGGGCAACGGCAGCAAGAGACAACCAGATCCCAATCTCAGTCATCAGCGAGGCATTGGGGCATCATTCCGAAATCACCACACAAATCTATCTCCGCTCCATCAAAAGCTCAGAAGTGGATGATGCCAACGCTAAAATTCTGGCAGTCCTATAAGCCGTAAAAATGAATAAAAAGAGGGTTTTTGCAAAATGAACCAAAATGAACCAATTTTTCAGAATCTTTACATAAGAGACACAGAAAAACCGAAAACATTCGTTCTATCAACGACTTATCAGATTACGATCAAAATGATTGCTGAAAAATTGTTGATTTTCGTAGAAGAACATTAAATTTTTAACATACATAATTTGCTAGTTTCCAACTTTTTTCGTATTTTTGCAACGAGATTCTGTGTCTCTTATGTAGAGATTCAGAAGAAATGGAGTGATTTAGGGAAGGGTTTTAAGACAAAGGAATCGGATAGCTAATCATTCCAAGGGTTGCAGACTATCATGCTCTTGGGTCAGGAGTACGTCTGTGATTAGAGGTTTCCGGTATCGGGAATAGACTAACCAACCCTTTCTTGCCAAGTGTTTTGAAACATGATTTCACGACACGGGGGAATGAGAACTACACCCTGACCAAAATAGAAAAAAATAAACAATGGTACAACCAGACAACGAGAAGAGTTGGTACGCATTCAAGATATTTTTTGGAAAAGGAAAGCCTATCAAAGCTTATTTCGTTACCAATGAGATAGAACACATTTATGATGTGAAACAAGAATATTGGGACAAGAATAAGAAAAAGAGACTGGTGAAGGAAGTTCCTATTATGCCATCTCTCATTCTCTTTCGTTCTACGAGAATAGAAGCCGAAGAGATTGAGCGCAGATTTCTCAATAAAGTGATGCTCTATCGTGGCAAAAATTCTGAGAACTTGAAAGAACCTTCGAAAATTTCAGAGCGTGAAGTGAAAATCTTCAATATAGTCGCAACTTCTGGTGTTGAAGGACTGGATTTTTACGATGAGTATAATCCGAAGTTTACCAAAGGCGACAAGTTCCGAGTCATAGAAGGTCCTTTGAAAGGAGCGGAAGGCTATGTCGTTCGCATCAAAAAAGATCATAAACTTTATGTGAGTATCAAGGGATTGTGTGCTGTTACGACAGGATATATTCCCAAGGCTTTCTTACAGAAAATAGAATAGTGAATATGGTCTCTTGACTATTGGTGATGAGATTACCTTAAAGGTTGATAAATGATAAAGTTTCTAATATACAGAATTATTTTATGAGTGATAAATTAGATCAGAATGGTTCAGAAAAGAAGCCATTCTCAGGGATGCTGTATCAGCTCAAAGTATCCCTTTTTGCAAACAAACTGACGAATTGGTATTTTTCTAAGGCTACACTGCCATATTGGTGCATCATGGCACTCGATAGCATCGCTATCGTAGTGGCTGGAATGATTGCGACCTATATCGCAGAGGGTGGCGAGCTGATAGCTTCCCATTTCTGGAACTATCTCCTCACGTTCATTTGTTCCCTGCCACTCTTCGTAGTCGGCATGCGAATCTTCCATACCTATTCCGGTATCATGCGCTACTCGTCATTCGTTGACCTGCTTCGCATTTCCGGAGCCCTCGTCGTCGGTTTCATTCTGAACAGCATTCTTCTCATGGTGGTGCCAGACAGTATCCGCTGTGAGCTTACCACGGAGGCTATTGTCGTCATGCTCTTCATCTCCATGATAGAGATGTGGACGATGCGAATCCTCGTGAAGTATATGTACGACTCCAGTTTCTCAGCCGACACCAGGACTCCGGTTTTCATCTTCGGTGTACGGGAAGGCGGTATCTCCCTGGCAAAGTCCATGCGCAACGACCATCCTTCACAGTATATCGTCAAAGGATTCACTACCGAAGAAGCCGCTATGGTAGGCAAGTTCCTGCTGGGTTGCGAAGTCTATTCATACGATGAAGCATTAATAGGTATCATGCATAAGCTGAATGTCAAGACCCTCTTCGTAAGCCCTCTGGTCACAGAGAAGTTCCTGGAGAAGCAGGATATGATCGACAAGCTTACCGCAGAAGGCATCAAGATTATGATGATGCCGAAGGCACAGAGCTGGGACGGCAAGTCAAACCTCCGTCATCAGATGATGCGTGAGGTGGATATCGAAGATCTTCTTCCACGAGACAAAATCGAAGTGGATATGAATGCGATAGGAAAACTCCTCAGCGGTCGCACCATTCTGATTACGGGAGCAGCCGGAAGTATCGGTTCCGAGATGGTAAAGCAGATTGCCATTTATAAGCCACAACGCCTGATTCTCGTAGATGAGGCTGAGACCCCAATGCACGATGTCCGCCTCTTCATGAACAAGAACTATGCTGATATTCCTTGCGAAACCATCGTAACCAGCATCACCAATGCTACCCGTATGGAAAGCATCTTCTCCGAGCATCATCCTGACTATGTATTCCATGCCGCAGCCTACAAGCATGTACCGATGATGGAGGACAACCCATCAGAGGCAGTGCAGAATAATATATATGGTACGCGCGTGATAGCCGATATGGCTGTGAAGTACGGCACCAAGAAGTTTGTGATGATCTCTACCGATAAGGCTGTGAATCCAACCAACGTGATGGGCTGCAGCAAGCGAATCTGCGAAATCTACTGCCAGGCATTGAACAAGGCGATTGTGGATGGCGAGGTAAAGGGTGTTACCCAGTTTGTTACCACACGATTCGGCAATGTCTTGGGAAGTAACGGTTCCGTTATCCCAATCTTCAAGAAGCAGATTGCGATGGGCGGTCCGATCACCGTCACCCATCCCGACATCATCCGTTTCTTCATGCTGATCCCTGAAGCCTGCAAGTTGGTATTGGAGGCTGGAACCATGGGTAAGGGAGGCGAGATCTTCGTCTTCGATATGGGCAAGCCAGTCCGTATCGCCGACCTGGCAAAGCGCATGATAGCCCTTTCGGGAGTAGATGGCATCGACATCAAGTACGTAGGACTCCGAGATGGCGAGAAACTCTTCGAGGAAGTTCTGAACGACAAGGAGGCGACCGTTCCAACCCATCATCCAAAGATTATGGTAGCCAAGGTTCGTGAGTATCCATACGAGTTGGCACGCAAGAACGAGGAAGACCTCTATCAGCTCTCCTTCACCTACGATGACATGGCAATCGTGAAGAAGATGAAGGAGATCGTACCGGAGTACAAGAGCCAGCACTCGAAGTACAGCGAGCTTGATCACGATTAAACATTATACATTAACAATTATACATTAAAAAAGATGTTATTACTCATATTAATCCTTTTCGGAGTCCTCTCTGTCATAGCCCTTCTCATCATCCTTTGGGACTATTTCAAGCATGGAGGTGCTGCGGTATGGGACCCGGAACATCCAGGTAGAATCATTACCATGAAGGAAGCGAAGGCCAGAAGGAAGAAATAGTCTTCCCCCTGACCAATCTGGTCAAAAAAGATGGTGATGATCAGCCCAGCTGCCCGCATCCAGGCACGGACACTCTTTGGGTGTAGTCCCAGGCAAGTCCCGATGACCCACGATCTTTGCTTTCGGAAAGAGAATCTTCAGATTCCTGAAAAGGTCAACGAGTCTCGTTTCCTGTTCGATGGTCATGGTATTGCAAGGCTTGCCTTGCTCATCAAGCCCTCCTTCATAGCAGATGCCGATAGAGCATCTATTATAAGGTCGGGCGTGAGCCCCTACCTCCAGCAGCTTGCGGTGTTGCGTCATCTTACCATCTTTTCGGATGTAGAAGTGATAGCCGATATCATAAAACCCACGAGCCTTATGGTCTCGTCTCAGCTGTTCCACACTATAGTCCTGATTGCGACGGGTAGCCGAGCAATGCAGCACCAGAAATCTCACAGAGTCGGCAGACATCATGTTCTTGCCGTCTTCTACTCCGGCGAGGAGTGTACGCTCTGAGCGTACCTTCTCCTCCCCGATGTTCATAGGAAATGTATCTTTAATCATAATAGGCTCTTTAAACTATAAACTGTTAGAATCATTCATCATCATGGATCAATTTAAAGGGTTGAACATTACTGCTTAGAAATTTACGTTGTCGCCGCTCTCTGAACCTGTACCGCCAGTATTCTCGCTGCCACCAGTGTTCTCACCACCAGCGTTCTCACCACCAGTGCTCTCTCCGCCAGCGTTCTCACCGCCATTCGTTGAGTCGCCTGTAGTAGGCTTTTTCTCCCCATCGGTAGTACCGCCAGTAGGCTTGTCCTTCTTCTCATCACCATACTTGACGAGTTCGATGGAATCAGGAATCAGGTTGTAAACACGGCTACCGTTCTTCAAGAGGTAGTACGATGGTCGGAAGGCAGGAAGGATACTCTTCACGAGTTTGGCAGTCGCATCCTTCTCCTTCTCCACAGCCTTGCCGGTGAGGAAACGGAGATAGAGCTTACCGAAGCCGAATAACTCGATGTCGTACCCCTTCTTCAGGTTCTCCTTCACGTAGTAGGTATAGCGGTCGAGTACCGCCATCACATCTGCTGGAGTAGCTGTTGACTCCATTGCGATTTGGTTCGCAATATCCTTGGTTGTCAATGTACCGTAACTGTAAGGGCGAACGCTATACACGGTTTTACCCTTTTTAGGACCCATGTTCATGGTCTTCTTGGAAACTTTGTAACTCTTACTCATAATTGAAAACATTTAAAAGATTAATACTCAAGTTATGTCATCGTCAGTCCAAAGAGATTAGCAATCCCGTTTGTTCTGATTGACGTTGCAAAGGTACAACATTGCAAAAGCGTCCTGTCCGTCATGGGTATATATCGATACACAGTGTCTCGCAGATGAACTTAACGGCCGAAGGTTTCACGATCTGATCCTTTGGTTTCATCCCAAGTTCCGCCAGTTGCTGCTGATAAGGTTTCAGCCATCTTCTCAGTGTCCTGGTTGTCACTCCGGCATAAGCAGCCAGTTCGCTTTTATACATTGCTTTCATATTCAGAGAGTTTAATACATTAATATATATGAATTAAAAAATCAATTCTGATTTCGCTTGCAAAAGTAGATAATCTTGGAATTCCTGTGATGTACTCTATAGAGTGCAGCATGGTTTACACTTTTTAGGATATTATTAAGGTTTGTTGGCAACAAGATGGGTCGATATGAGAAAATAGAGACCAATCTGCGTTTGCCTAATGAACCGAATATCCGTAAAAGTTAAGGCGGATAGTTGGTTAACCACAGCTGCAAAAGAGATTCGCCGAATTCAGACAAGATGGGGTATTCCTTCTCAGAGAAAGTTCGCAGTTTTACTCGGCGTCAATGGAAGAACATTAGCAAAGCTTTATGCTGATCCGCCAGACGAAAGTTTGACCTACGGTTCTGTTCAACAGATGTTTTCCAACTTAATGATTTCAGTATGGACTGAGTTTAATACGACCGAAGATGTAAATCAAGAGCTCAAATTGCTGAATCAGGCTCTGGCCAATGTAATGAGAGCTGCATTCCCACCCCGCAAAGAACTCGTCAAAAAGGCTCTTCAAGAGATGGAGCATCAACAGGGAAACGGTTTGCCAATCAAGTAATTTGCCATAAAATGCTTTACGTTTCGTAATGTGTGGTAGTATATAAGGCAAATCAAGTCATTGCTTGGTTTATGAAACGAATATAGAATATGATTCCTCTTGAGCGGATGGAATTTCCATTTCCGCTCGAGAGGTTTTGAAACTCAAAAGGATTATTTCTGACAAATTCCTGATGAAAACTCTTTAAAATTCCAGTATTTCTGATTCGAAAATATTTCGGCAAGAATATTGAAAATATGAAAAAGAAATGTAATTATCAGTAAATCAGTATGTTATCTAAATTCGCGGATTCCGTCAAAAAAACAGAATTCTGTAGTTGTACAACAAAGACCCTTATAGTTGTACAACCATAGCTCCAGAGTTGTACGACCATAGCCTATATAGTTGTACAACTGCAGCCATACGGTTGTACAACTACAGGTCATTCGTTCTGCAAAGAGCATGGAATACGATATAAACTCGATAGAAATAGGTCCTCGCAGCCATCTAGATTAAAAATCTGGAAATCGCGATAATTCAGAAACAATATTTAACACCATCATATTTCTGAAGCCAAAAAATCTAAGACCGAACAGGTCAAATATCTGCGTCATCTGCGAAATTAGCGTGCGATGTCCTATACGATTATGGCAAACGACAATAACAAAATACAGGCAACTACTGATGATTCACAGATAGTACTTTATCGACATCAATAAATGTATATAAGGCAATATATATGATTACAACAAAAATAGATCCACCTTTATTGACTCCCTCTTTCGAGACCGTCGTAACAGTAGATACTAAGGCAAATATGCTAGAGGCAGCCGAGATTTGGGGCTTCCGATTCCCAAAGAGCTGGCGCAAGGATGAGCTAGCCCAAGCCCTTGACTACCACCTGAAGCATAGCACCCAGTATGTTTGGGACAATCTTGGACAAGAGGCAATCGACATGATAGGCGAAATCCAAGAGGCAGGCAAAGGCAACTACATCACTGTACCTCATGATAAGTCGAAATACAATCGCTTGCAGAAGTCCTTGCTCGTCATCGGAAAGGAAGAGGACGCAACAGGCGAGTGTCGTCTCTATATGCTCGATGAGGTATTCGATATCTTCAAAAAGTTGACAGATGGTCATCTCAAAATGCTGACAGATGCCACCAAGATATTTGCCGACAGCAAGTTGAAGGAAATCAATGCCGCAGGCAAGGCTTCTGACGAAGCTAAGCCCATAGTCTTCCGTCCTGCTCTGACCAAAAATCCACCGCAGATGCCTGGGGAAGGCAGAATGATGGCTTATCAACTGATACGTCCGAGAGTCATGGAACTGACCTTACGCTTGTCTGCTGAGCGATATATGGTGTGCTATCTCTTGATGCAAGAGGGCTATATCCATGTTGCCTGCAACTGGGGCAATATCCTTGACTTCGTATGGAATGGAGTGGATCATCCCATCCCTGGCGATGACTATTATGAGGTAAAGCGCCCGTTCCGCAAGAAATATCCCACGATAGCACGATCATTTGGACAGCGAGTGGATGACGACGGCAAATGCCTGTCCGAACCCTATATTACGACCTTAGGATTCGACCATCAGCCCAAGACATGGTATATCAGCTATAAGATATATGGTTTGGAATTCACCGACCTCGCCATTTTTGGTCCGATGGTAGATGATGAATATGCCACGGCAATCGGCAATCTGCGAGACCTCTGTATTAAGTTCTTCCAAGAAATTATGCGCAGTGATGCCAAGAAACCCAAAGCTTTGATGCAAGAATATTTTGGAATAGACTCATTGCCAATTGATGAAGACTTCGAGGGCTTAGGTCTCTGTGTGGCCCCAAGAAACATGACAGAAGACGAGCAGGAATAAGCAATCACTTTAGCCCATAGATGGCAGCTGGCTACTGTTGAATAGTATTAAATATTATCAATTATTTTGGCTGTTTCATAGAAAAAGCGTATTTTTGTACCGTTCATAACATAAAAACGAGACAATAATGAAGACAATAGATCAGATATTAAAAATAAAGGCTGTAGTGCTATACATCCTTAAAGCATTCCCAGAAGGAGTGGACTACATCCACCTCTTTAAGGTAATGTATTTTGCACAACAGAACCAATTGAAAGAGTATGGATTACCCATCATCTATGATACTTTTGTAGCAAGAAAGCATGGGCCAGTGCCATCGCTTACTTATAAGGTTTTGCGTGGAGTGGAGGGCAAGGCTGATGTGTCCTCGCCAGAGTTAAAGAGTTTTGCAGATTCTTTGAATGTCGTCATTTCAGAGGATGGTCATCAGTTGGTGTTGGCAGCCAAGGATGCCCAATGCAATATGGATGAATTATCTGTTGCGGATGTCAAGATGTTGGATAAGTGGATAGATAAATGCCGAAATATAGCCTCTTTTGATTTGTCCGACAAGTCACATGAGGATAAGGCATGGAAACGTGCCAAGCGTCTTGCGGATAAGACAGGTGAAGATACAAAGATTACGATGTATGAAATGGCTGAGTCTGCAGGAGCAACAAAGTCTATGCTCAATGTGATTCGTGAACGCCAATCATTTCGAAAGGCAATGGCATGGATTTAAGGCAATTACAACAAGAGTACCTTGACAATCTACGCAAGGTGACAGAAGAAAAGTTGGAAATTGGTACTTTGATACGAACCGTCATTTCTATAGATGAGGGGTTGGTATTCAAGGATGGTAGAAAGCAGAAGCCCAAGAAAATGGTAATAATAGGAGTAGATAGTGAACGACAAATCTGTTATGGCTCTGTATTGGTTAATACCAAGATGAGTCCGAAGTCAGCTTACTCAGAGGCATTTCTTGCAACCCAATATTTGCTTCTTCAGACCAATTATCCAGACTTTTTGAAATATGACAGCTATGTCGATTGTGGCATGCTCTTTTCCATTCCTTTGAAGAAGTTATTGGAAGGAGAGTATTTCGGTAAATTGACAGAAGCAGATTTGCAAGGTATATTTGATATACTCAAGACCACCGAAACACTTACTGTGAAGGAGAAGAAAAGGTTTGGTATCATATAAAGATTAATGATGGTAGGTAACCGCAGACCAGAACATATATTCTTATCAGGCGACTATGTTCGTCGTTATGAAGATGGCAAGGACGCTGAGCTCCCTCAGCATGCTGCCTAAAGTTAAAGAATGAAAAATCGAAACTTTTTTCAAAAATATAGGTACAGCTAACCCACTGATAAATAGTGGGGACGTTGTATTGGTGGTTTACAGGGGGAGCAAGACTTCATGTCCCTAATCCCATGTAATTATAACTCGAACAAAAAGGTGAATGTCAAGGCTGCCTAATAGGTAGCTTTGGCAATACCAATTAATAATATGCTTTTTTTGAAAAATGTTGGATGTGCTAACTGCTGAAAATCAGTAGTTACGTTCTAACGGTGATTTACACTCTATAATGCTGTCATCATTGAGGTGTAAGTCTAAGTTTGATATTCATAAATAAGAAAAAAGCAATTTTATATTACGCAATTATACAATGATACCAGACAATATAACAAATATTCTCTCAAAGCCCGCAGAATGGATAGATGAAGAAATTGCTACTTTGCGTGATTTCTTTAACAAGGATAATCGAGCTATTACAGATGAAGAATGGATGGAAGGATTTCAAGGAATATCTCAAAAGGTGATAGGTAAGAGCCCTAATGAAAAAATAGTACAGCTTATGTCTGATGTGGCTTCTTCCTTTCATGAATCTTCTCCACGCAGTTTCTTCCCTTATCAGCAGATGACGCATGATTGTGCCATCGCCAGTTTAATGGTAAAAAAGAAGGAGGATTTCTTGAAATATGTCCAAGCGCATCTTTACAATGCTATGGCGCAGATTACTCCAGACTCAACCAACCAGTCAATGGATTATTATAGCTTTCGTGGTATAACATCTTATTCAATAAATGAAATTACCAACGAGCAAATAAGCTTGGCACATCCACGTTCTTTTAATGATCCTTTGGATACCTTGCTGAATTGGAGAATTAGCAACGAGATTAAAAACTTTAGTGGTAAATCTCTTGAAGAACAAGAATTTATTCTCCAGCTGAAGAAAGCTACGGAACATATCAAGATGAGATGCCTTATTGGAGCAAAGAAAAAGGCTGGAGATAATCTGACGGATGTTTATGTGGAAGATTTACCAGTGCTGATGTGGTCGCACTATGCCAATAGTCACAAGGGTATGTGCGTAAAGTATCGTTTTAAGAAAGACTTTTTTAAAGAATATATGGTGGGCAGTAAGGAACTGCTGTTTATCTGTCCTGTTATTTATGAGGAAAATATTCAACAGACGAGTAATCAAAAACGTCTAATGGGAAACGAGTTGCTTATCAAAAGTAAGGATTGGGAATATGAGAATGAGAAACGAATGATTTTTTATTCAATGCCTGATGCCTCTGGTGATATAAAAAGTAATGTTTCCGAATATCCTATGTTGGATTGCAAGGGAGCGATTCAGAGTATATACCTTGGGGTTAAATGTAGCGATGCAGATGTGAGACTAGTAGAGAAAGCCATTGGTGATAAGGATATTCAACTATTTAAGATGGAGATAGATTCAAATAATCCTACTCGTCTTAAACCTATAAGAATTGGATAATTATGGAGCATACAAAAATAAATAGAGAGTCTTTTGATGAGGCTATAACTCTCTATGAAAGAGAGCAGTTTGTTAGTGAAAAAGAGTGTGTCTTAGAAGATAAAATGCACCTTTATAAGTTTAAGGGCACTCGGCGCTCTCGTTTAGCTGTGAGTGTAATGCATGCAATGCCTTTTACTTATTTGAAAGACAACATAGACAACATAGTAAAGGCATTAGATGCAGACTCTTCTTTGTCTGATACCGTAGATGTATTTTGCCATACAACGGTAGGTCCATCGAATCGTGAAAATATGCAGGCTTTAGCTGATTCCAGAGATATTACACTGAGGATCATCGATATTTCTGATATGAAATCATTGAGTTCTGTTGCTAAAATTCTGCAATCAGAGACAAAAACAGAAAAAGGCATTGAGGCCTACGAAAAGATGATGTTTGACTACCTGTCTAAGGCAAACAGTTCTTCTTTTATCAAGAATGGTTTTTATTATTCTGTCATTTTGTTTCTTATTTACAAGAACATGGAAATGACAAAAAAGGAATTGAAAGAAGCAATGGACAGAAATCTTGGTATTTCTAACGATAGTTTGGATAATAGTCTTAATTATCTTTTAAGAACTCCAAGTCGTATTGTGTCTTTTAAAAAAGGTGATGTAAAGTTATATAAACTCTCTCCAGATGAATATAAAAAAATAGAAGAATCGGATAAGGAGTCAAAAGATTTGGAAACAGATTTTGTTAAACGTTTCAAGCAGATAGCTGATAAATATGGTATTGTGAGCGTAGATGATGTCTACCAGAAATTCTTGGATTTTTATGTGAAATCTGGGTCTCGAATATTCAATATGGATGTAGATGCAAATGACTCCAAGACCTGTTATGAATCTTTTAAGGTATCTTGTATCAAGCAGATTGGGGATACAGAAAAGTTTAATTGCTTTTTAAAGGAACTCAATGACATCTGTTGCAATAATAGCTTTCTTAATCGTATTAGTTTGGCCAAGTCGTTCTTTGGGTTATACAATTCCCAAAAATATCAGAATTATGTATCTCAACGACAAAACTACATAGTGCTTGATACAACATTATTAGTGCATTATCTATGTTGCAAGTTGGATTTGAGTAAGTATGATAATGCTGAATATCAAGATCGAGATTTCTTGACGGTTAAAAGTTTGATAGAATATAAGGAACAGAATAGTAGCAAAGTGAAGTTCTTGGTTCCCTTTGATTATGTAAGTGAAGTTGTTGGCGAATTGCGTAAGGCTTTTAAGCTGTCACTGTTTGATGAAATGAAAGATTTAGCTATATCTTTCCAAACGTCTAACATATTCTTTAACTATTATTTGTTTGTTAAAACTCTTAGAATAGAGAATAACGACAATAGTAAATATTCGTTTTCAGATTTCGTTGAAGAGTTGGGTTTTGACGTAAGAGATTGTTATGAGCCAATTTTCTTTAAGAGGAATATCGCTCGCATGAAATTGTTTTTTGAAAGCACTGGTTGTGAGTTTATAGATAAGATATCTGACCGGTATGATGACTTTGATACTTTAGAAAGAAATTATGCCTCTTTTCTTTTTGAGGAACGCTATTATGGTAAGACACCTAAGGCGATAGAGGCAGATTTGCGTCAAGCAATTTATTTTGCCAAGCTTAGTAATCAGAATGAGGATAAGGATTATTATCTTTCTTCATGGGATACATCTTTATATTATTTGCGTAGTATTGTGAATAAGGATTTGTATTATGTGAAATCTTATTCTATTCATCGTCCTGCAGCTTTGCTTAATCGCTTGATGTTGAAAAGTTTCAAGTTGAACGACAAGTGCTTTACCAATGAAATTTTTGCTTATGCGGATAGGACATATGAAATAACTGACAAAATTAAGAGTATGTTTGATAATGTGATAACACCATATTTCTCAGCGGCAGGAAACAATAATTCAACATTGGTGAAGAATGTTATCAAAATTCAGAAAGAATATATTGATGACTCTAAAGAAGGAGCAAGATCTAGCCGAGAAAAGGTATTGCCAATTGAAGATATTTTTGTGAAAATTATCGACAAGTTAAAAGAGCATGCTTGTACGACAAAGGATCTTTCTATGTATTTGGCAGACAAAGACAATACGGATTTTGTATTGGATTTGATTTCTAAAGCCATTAAGTCATATAAGGATGGCAAGAGGATGGACATTTCTTCTGAGCTTTGCAATTCCTTAATCCAGTATCTTTCACAGAAAGATAAGGAGTATATGATGGGCGAAACACTGAAAAAAGAGCAGGATGATGCTGGAATTGTATAAAACAAAAGAGGGTGATATGCAGCTGAGCCTTTTCTTAATTTTTTTTAAGAATTACAAATAATGTCCCTTCAATCAAATAACAACAAGCGAATAGCGAAGAATACTTTGCTTCTTTACTTCCGAATGCTCTTTATGATGGTGGTGTCGCAGTACACAAGCCGAGTCATATCGAATACATTGGGAGTGGAAGACTTCTGAATTGTCAAGACATATCATAAGAAAAGATAAACAAAAAACTTATGGCAGTAAAAGAATTAAGAGATATACGTAAGGAGATGTTTGCAGAAATGGAGCAACGTCTGAATACGAATAGAAAGCCAGAAGACAACTTCTTCTATTATCATTCCAGTGAAGACAGAATAGTCCTCTCTCATGCCCTGTTTTGGGTAATGACACAAAACATCAGGGGACATGTTGCCAAAGAGAAGTACTTCTTGCTTCTCCGTCAATATCAAGAGGAAATGCTAAGTGCCTATCTCACGGAATCCGATGAATTTCCTGAGTTGCTGCACTATTGCAATGTCATTTATGAGACATTACCTACCATATTAAAAGGAGTATATGACCTTCGTATAGACAAAGATGCCCGCAGATTGGCAGCAATTGCAATCGTAGCAGGAGGATATGGAGGAGATATGCCGGAGGAACAATGCTACGCCCTTTTGGACGATATGGACTTCTATTATAATAAGGTGAAATGTAAGAAGATAGAGCGTATGCTTCCTGAGTTGAGTAAAATGGTTATAGCAGAGTCGATTCATTTGAGTTAGAAAAAGAATAATGATGCTGCGAAGAGTTAAATATAATAGTATTATGATATATCGAAATAATCAAGATTACATAACAGCTTTTATCGAAGGCTATATCTGTGCCATTATAGGTGAGCGGATGACAATCGCTAAGGTATCAGAGGCAGAACTTGATAATGCGAAGCATTCAGCTGAGAAGTATGTAGAGTTTCAAATCGAGCATTCTGATTTCTCTGAAGAGGAGAAGGAAGCGATGAAGAAAGACTATAAGCTTTGGGCAGAATCTGCATTGCAAGGAATGAAGAAACGATTACGTAATAGTGGTAGATTACTATGATGCGCCAGCCGACAAACAATCGCAATTCTATTGCGTTAAACTCTCATCGGCAGCCCCTTGTGGGCACAGGCTCCGCTGACGATGCCAAAACTCTGGCGGAGGCTATAGCGTAGCCAGCTACATCCTCTCGTCCCTGAGGGAAGAGAGGCTTGGTGAGAAAGGTGGAGCCTTCT
>ERZ1026852.367-NODE-367-length-29414-cov-113.960557_pt1 | contig 29414 bp, 18 predicted proteins | sample MGYA00380156_ERZ1026852 | MGnify/ENA primary metagenome ERZ1026852 (study PRJEB33269, sample SAMEA4719792) | human gut metagenome | biome: human-associated habitat; feature: organic feature; material: feces | place: Cameroon | collected 2013-10 ...
TGGCTGCTGAGTTGATATGCAGCTTTCTGTTCTTATGCAGTCCCTGTGGTGCTGTCAGCAGATACTCACGAAATCTGTTGCACAAGTCCACGTTTATCTCCCCGAAGGTACACTTGCCTTGCGTGAAGGTACGAAAGTGCATATAGACGTGTTGCCACTTGGAGTTCTTCTTGTCTGCCAGTTTCTTGAAGTAGGCAAGGAAATCTCCTTTCATCTTCTCCTTGTCGAAGAAATCGTAACGCTCGTTGACGATAGCCTCGAAGCGACGGCAGCGTATCGCCTCGGCTCTTGCCGTAAGGTTGAGGTTGTACTTCTGTTCCATCTGGTTCTTCGGCTTGGCATAGATGTAGATGCCAAGCGACTCATGGCGGATGACTTTCATCGTGCTCTCGTCACGATAGCCTGGATAATAGTCAAGATAATAGGACAGCATGTGTCCGTCCTTGATTTTGCGTGTACGCAATGATACGGTCTTGCAAATGTTGCTCATAACTGATATGTATTATTGATGATTATTCGTGGTGAAGTGTCTCTTCACGGCTGCAAAGGAATAAAATGATGCTTCCGTTACTCCAATTATTTGCAGTCATTGATGGATAATGATGAAATCATTTGAAATCACAGTCCTTTTGCTGCCCTTTCTGCCATTGCTCGCTCCACATCCGTCTTCAAAAGCAGGTTCTTTACACCCACTTTTACCTTGTTGATATGGTGAACTCTCACAATATGGCAGATGTTGGCACTTGTCAGACCATACAACTGCTGCACCTGTTCGGTGGTATAATAGTTGTCATCGTTCATGAGGTCAGTCCTGCGAAGTTCTTCAAGATGCTCCTTGGAGTAATAGGTGCGACCATACTCACGTTTGGTCGGTATCTTATGGCGGTAGGTGTATGCCCTGAGTGCCGACTTGCTCATGCTAAAGGCTTCCTCTACATCATCAGCAGTCACCCATTCCGTGATACTGTTGAGGTCAACGGCAGTTCCGAAGAACTCATCAATATGCCGTTTGCTGTAATAGTTCTTGCCAGCGATACGGCACATCGGTATCTGGTTGCGCTTGGCGGATGTATAGAGCCAAGACTTCTTGACCTTATAAATGGACATCACTTCCTCGCCCGAATAATAGTCAAGCACCTCATTCTCCTCTTTCCCTTTTGTTGATTCCTGGTTTTGTGTTGGCTTTTCTGCTTTTGCCTTTTTACTGGGCTTGCTCTTGCTGGCAGGAATCACACGCTTGTAGGGATTACCCTCAAACATCTTCTCTATATCAGCCTTTCTTACGAATGCCATTCGGCTGCTCAATCTTGATGCCTTCAACTTGCCGTTAGCCACAAGTTTGTAGATATACTGTCGGGTGCATCCCATCAGAATGGCAGCTTTGGAGAAGGTAAGATACTCCTGATGTTGCAGATCCATGATTGGCTCAATACCGTTAATCAAGTCCTGCTGTCTTTTCTTCCTAAGACGTTTTGCCTCTGCCTGACATTCCTCGGAACAGTATTTCTGCATACCGCTTCTTGGCACGAATGTCTTGCCACAAAATTCACATTTTCTTGTCGGTCTCATACTCTTTGATATTGCTATGTTCTACATACTTTGAGTATTCCACCGATGGAGTAAACGGAAGTGAACCATTGACAACCTTTGTCAACCCAGTCCACAATATAACGCTTTTTGCCAATCAGCTTCAAATCTGTCCTCCATCGTAACCACTCGTAAACCCTTGTCAACTACGTTCACGATATGACAAAATAAAAGCTCCGCAAATTCTCCACGGTAGAAATACGCTGCAAAAATATGTGGAAAATCGGGAACTGCCAAAAAGCACTCAGAAAGTGTTAAAAATCAAAGAGTATTGAAAATCAAGGCTTTATGGTTAGTTAATCATAGTAAGTTATGGTTAGTTATAAGGCTCTAAATACAACCTAAAAAAGCATAATTGCCTATCGAAGTAACACCGGAAGGGATGGTCAAGCTTGTCAAGCCACTGCAACCATGAAAAGCCCTGTCGCCTATCGAAGTAACACCGGAAGGGATGGTCAAGCTTGTCAAACCACTGCAACCTTCAAAAGCATACCCGCCTATCGAAGTAACACCGGAAGGGATGGTCAAGCTTGTCAATCCACTGCAACCATCAAAAGCATAATAGCCTATCGAAGTAACACCAGAAGGGATGGTCAAGCTTGTCAAACCACTGCAAACTAAAAAAGCACCATCGCCCAACTTATCATTTGAGGTATACTTGTTATCGCCATAATACAAAACATACGCAGATCCACCTGCTACAATTTTTGCTTCAGACAAATCTAATATAGACAGTTTTCCGTCAGTTTTATTCAAATAATAATCACAACCAGCCATCTCACGGATAAATTTCAAATCCGTGCCATTAATTTTACCAACAATCTTCAGATTGGTAATCAGATACTTCTGGTTTTCACCAATCCTATCAGGTAAAGTACCAGCCTCATCCAGCGTGAGTTTTATTTGTTTGGTAATCAAGCCATCCTTATTAATACCATCTACTATATTCTCGAAATAGCCAAATTCTGACACCCAATAATCATCATAAGTTCCTGTTGGTACATAAAGTATACAATTCTTTGCGTCACATCCAGTAAATACATTAGACCCTAACTTTGGTATTTTTTCCAGATATGCATAAATGGAGGTTAAGCCACTACAACCATAAAAAGCCCTGTCGCTTATCGAAGTAACACTGGAAGGGAGGGTCAAGCTTGTCAAACCACTGCAATCTCGAAAAGCTGATTCGCCTATCGAAGTAACACTGGAAGGGAGGGTCAAGCTTGTCAAACCACTGCAATCTCGAAAAGCTGATTCGCCTATCGAAGTAACACCGGAAGGAATAGTCATGCTTGTCAATCCACTGCAACCTGAAAAAGCAGAATAGCCTATCGAAGTAACACCAGAAGGAATGGTCAAGCTTGTCAAACCACTGCAACCTTCAAAAGCCATATCGCCTATCGAAGTAACACCGGAGGGGAGGGTCAAGCTTGTCAAGCCACTGCAACCATCAAAAGTTTGATCGCCTATCGAAGTAACACCGGAAGGGATGGTCATGCTTGTCAATCCACTGCATCTTGAAAAAGCCCATTTGCCTATCGAAGTAACACCGGAAGGAATGGTCAAGCTTGTCAATCCACTGCAACCTGAAAAAACTCCATCGCCTATCGAAGTAACACTGGAAGGGATGGTCAAGCTTGTCAATCCACTGCAACCATAAAAAACATAATTGCCCAACTTATCATTAGAGGTATACTTGTTATCGCTGTACCGAACATAAGCATCTCCACCTGCTACAATTTTTGCTTCAGACAAATCTAATATAGATAGTTTTCCGTCGGTTATTTCATCATTATAATCACGACCAGCCATCTCACGGATAAATTTCAAATCCGTGCCATTAATTTTACCAACAATCTTCAGATTGGTAATCAGATTCTTCCTGCTTACAGCAATCTTATTAGGTAAAGTACCAGCCTCATCCAGCTTGAGTGTTATTTGTCTGGTAATCAAGCCATCATCTGCAGCCTGGATTGCCAAACTCCCAAGCAACACAAATAGCACTGTTAAAAACAGACTTTTAAAAGTAAATGTTCTCATATTCTTTTATTTATTGCCTTTATTACACAACACTATTATAATTTAAACTTTTTAAGTGCCTGAGCAACAAAAGTTGTCCAGTTTTTGTTCTTTTCTCTTATTCTTCTGCCAGTTCTTTCATCGCATCGTTTAATGTGTTGAAAAGAACGTTGATGTTTTCTTCTTCATTCTTGCATGCCTCCTTGAAGAGGGCTACAGGATCTTCGGTGCTGCTCTTGAGAGGGGTCTCGTTGAGCAGGATGTTGACATTGTTCAGCAACATGCCGTGAAGGGTAGGCATGTGGAGCTGGTGCTGCTCGCCCTCCTTGCTGCCACACTTCAAGCCTGCGGCGTATGCCTTCACGATGATGCGCACCAGAAGATGGATGGCCATCGGCTCATCAGCAAGACTGATGAGAATGCCGTGGGTATAATCGCGTACATGCTCTTCAAGAGTGGTAAACTTGCCCTGAAGTAGCCAGGTGAAGTTACGCTTGTATTCAGACTCCATCGCCTTGTAAAGCTGGTTCGATTTGCAGGCTATGCGCAAGTAGTCGAGCATGGTTGGCTCAAAGGTCGGGTCAGCCTGTTTCATGCTGTCGAAGTTCTTCTTCATGCGCTCGTTGGCTTCCTCGGCAGTCTTGTAGTTGAGGCGTACGAGGGTAGAGAACATGATGTCGAAGAAGTATTGGTTTACCTCGCCATAGTGCTCCAGCATCATCTGCTTGATCTGTTTCGGGTCGTTCTTCTTGCTGAAGTCATTGTCTTCGATGGTAGCATCGATGATGCCACGTGCGTAAGCTTCGAAGAATCCTCTTACAAATGCAGCTACTGCCTGATAACTGTTGATTCTTTTGCTCATTTCTTGTCTGTGTTTATTGGGCTGTTCCTGTTTGGGAATAACAGCTTCTTATTCAAAAGTCTTAAATTCATACCCCTGTTCCATGAGCCATTCTATGGCCTGAGGGAGCGCTGTCTTCAGCTTTTCAATGCTCTTCAGCGAGTCGTGGAAGGTGATGATGCTGCCATTGCGGGCATATCGCTTCACATTGTTCACCACATCTTCTGCCGTCATCCATTTGGAATAGTCGCGCGTTACCACGTCCCACATGATGACTTTGTAAGTGCGGTGCAGCCACCAATACTCACTTGGTCGCATCCAGCCGTGAGGTGGACGGAAAAGATGGGCATGGATGATATCGTTCGCCTTATTGGTGTTGAGCACGTAGGAAATGACGCGGTGCTTGAAGGCACCGATATGATTGAATGTATGATTGCCTACCTGATGACCCTCTGCCACAATCTGATTGTAGAGGTCATGATTGCGCAATACATTCTCGCCTACCATAAAGAAAGTAGCCTTGATATTGTACTTTCTCAGGGTCTCTAAGATGAATGGAGTTGACTCTGGAATCGGACCGTCATCAAATGTAAGATAGACAGAATGGTCTTTCTTGTCCATTCTCCAGATGGCCTTTGGATATAACCATCTGAGCCATTTGGCTGGTTGCTCTATGAACATGGATAAAACAGGTTTATATGAATAATGAAAAGTTTGGTGTCGTGTTTCGCGACACCAAACTTTTTTCTATTTTTTACTGATTGCCTTCCGGCATTCTGCCACCTCTGCCATGATAGAGACGGTAGAGGTTGTTGAGCTGCTTCTCATACTTCTGCTCCAACTGTGGACTCACCATTCCGGCAGCCTCGCAGATGCTCTGCATAATCATAATCTGACGGATGCAGTCGTGCTCTGCCTGGAGGAAACGGTCGTTTGGCAGCGAGAGATAGTAGTTGAGGTATTGTGAGGCATTCTTCCATACCGCTTCTATATATTCCTTGCCCTTGGCTTTCTGACCGGTCATCAGCCAGCCGCGAGCCATATCCAAGCCACCGCTCATGTAGTCGAGCGTAACATTGTAGGCAGGAATCTCGGTATCAGCCTTCTTCAGAATGTTGATAGCCTTCTGTTTCTTGCCTTCGGCGATGAGCTGGAGGGCTGTCTGGGCGAGCAGGCGACGGTGGGTATAACACATACGCATGGTTGTCTCGTCGATGTAGAGTCCCTTCTGCTTCAGGTTGCCGAACTTGAATCGGGTCATGATGTTGTGATAAGCCTTCTCTGTATCAAAGTTCTTGGCACCTGGCTTGTTGGTGGTGAACGGAGTGATACGGTTCACAAGTCCCTCCTGTACGAAGTTGTCACCGAGGTTCATATAGTTCTCTTCGCCTACGGTGAGTGCTACGTAGAGTGGGCGGGTCCAGTTGCACTGTGCCAGCATCTCGAGCATCATGAGGTCGCCCTTGTAGAGTGCGCTCTTGCCAGCCAGCGAGATGACCATCTTGTCTGGAATAGAATCTGATGCCATCAGCATGCCGCTCTTCTTTACAGCCTCCTTGTCGATGGTGACATAGAGGGTATCTGTAGGAATGAAGTGCATGTCAGGGTTCTTGCTGCGTACCCAGTTCTTCAGAATGTTCTTGAGCTCGAACGGTTCGTCACCAAACTGCTTCTTGGCGTTCTCAGGATCCTGCTTGTAGAAGTCGAGAATCTGCTTCTTTGCCTCAGGTTCAACAGATACATATTCGTTGGTACCTGAACAGAAGTCGAGACGTGGCCAGGTGATTGGCACAGATGGTGAGTTGTATGCAGGACGCATCATCTGGTCGATATACCAGTCGGTCTGCAGGTAGCTCAGGTTACATACGCGGGCATCTGTTCCTACGCCTTCTACCTCCTGGTTGTACCAGAGTGGGAAGGTATCGTTATCACCATTGGTAAAGATGATAGGGTTGCCCTTCTCCTGGAGTGACATCAGGTAGTTCTGACCGAAGTCACGGCAGGTGTAACGGTTTGAGCGGTCGTGATCATCCCAAGTCTGTGAAGCCATCTGGATTGGTACGAGCAGAGTTACTACAGCTACGATGGCTGTTACGGCAGTACCGCTGAGCTTCATCTTGCGCTTCAGAATGTCGATGATGGCGAGTACGCCGAGACCGCACCAGATAGCGTATGCATAGAATGAACCGGCATAAGCATAGTCACGCTCACGTGGCTGCATAGGAGTCTGGTTCAGGTAGATGACGATGGCAAGACCTGTCATGAAGAACAGGAAGAATACCACCCAGAACTGCTGGATACCGATAGGAAGAGTCTCCTCAGTCTCCACGCCGTTCTTCATTACCTTGCGTTTGCGGGTATACCAAGCCTGCCAGAAGAGACCGATGAGACCGAGAATCAGTGGCATGCAGTAGAATACATTGTGGCCCTTGTTCTCCTTCAGATCGTCTGGCAATTTGCTCTGGTCGCCATAGAGTGAATCATCGATGAATGAGAAACCGGTAATCCAGTTGCCATGTTCTGGTTCGCCATTGCCCTGAATGTCGTTCTGACGACCGGCAAAGTTCCACATGAAGTAGCGCCAGTACATGAAGTTGCACTGGTAAGAGAGGAAGAAGCGGATGTTGTCAAACTGTGACGGCATCTTCACCATCATACTCTCTCCGCAGCGGTCGTAAGGAATCTCAGTGCCTTCTACACCGCCCATCCAGTCTTCGTATGCCTGGGCATGAGCCGAACTGTACATACGAGGGAAGAGCATGTTCTGGGCATAGATATACTTATTCTTGTGACTTACTACGAAGTAAGAGTCCTTCTCATCTGCCGAAGCCTTCTCCTTGCGCTGGTAAACCGGTGCACCTTCCTTCATGACAGGCTTGCACATGTTGCCGTCTACTTCGAGGGCTACCTGTGATGTATAAGCCTGACCATAGAACAGAGGGCGGTCGCCATACTGGTCGCGGCTCAGGTAACTTCCCAGGGTAAAGATGTCCTCAGGAGAGTTCTGGTCCATAGGAGGGTTGGCAGAAGAACGGATCACGATGAGTGCGTAGCTGGAATAACCAATCATCAGCATCAGCATGCAGAGCAAGGCTGTGTTCTTGACGCGTGCAGAGATGAGAGGCAGGAGCTGCATCTTCTTCTTGGCGACGCCTGTAGCTTCGTCAACGCCTGTAACCACTTCCTGCTTGCGCTTGTAGTTGAGCGCAAACCAGAGGATAACCAGCACGATGATGCCGGTGATGGCAGCAGTCCAGCCATATCCGTAGAATGGGATGCCGAGCATGCCGAAACCGAGAACGAAGGCGATATTCTGCTTCTTCTCGTTCTTCTCTGATGCATTACAGGTTTCGTAGATACCCCAGATGACAGAGGCTACAAGACAGATGATGTATACGATTTCACCGGTATTGAACGGACAGCCGAGGGTGTTGACAAAGAACAGCTCGAACCAGCCGCCTACGGTGATGATACCTGGAACCACACCATACAATACGGCTACCACTACGAGGAATGAAAGAAACAGCGCCAGGAGCGAACCCTTGAGGTTAGCATGTGGCACCTTCTTGTAGTAATAAACCAATACGATGGCTGGAATACAGAGCAGGTTGAGCAGGTGGACACCGATACTCAAACCGGTCATATAGGCGATGAGCACAAGCCAACGGTCGCTATGAGGCTCGTCAGCATGGTCTTCCCACTTCAGAATGAGCCAGAATACCACAGCGGTAAAGGCAGAAGAGAACGCATAAACCTCACCCTCGACAGCTGAGAACCAGAAGGTATCGCTGAAGGTGTAGATGAGTGCGCCTACCATACCGGATGCCTCGATGGCAATCAGCTTGCTGGTGGTCAGTTCTTTCCAGTCGCTGATGACGAGTCGGCGAGCCAGGTGGGTGATGGTCCAGAAGAGGAACATGATACAGACGGCGCTCAGGAGTGCGCTCATCGTGTTCACCATCTTGGCTACCTGGGTGGTGTCGCTGGCGAAATGTGTGAAGAAATTGCCTAAAAGCATGAAGAATGGTGCCCCAGGTGGGTGACCGATCTCCTGCTTGTAAGCAGTTGTAATAAACTCAGGACAGTCCCAGAAGCTGGCTGTCGGTTCAATTGTGGAACAATAAGTGAACGCCGCAATGATGAATGCGACCCATCCGAAGATATTGTCCACTAATCTGTACTGTTTCATTATTGTTTAAACTTTAATGTATTATATTTCTTTCTGAATGCTTTCTCTGTTTCTGAGTGCTTTCTCTGTGACTTTCAAGGAAGGCACATTCCAGTTGCAAAGATAATAAAAAGATGAGATAATATGGATTTTTGCACCTGTTTTTTAGGCATTATTATATAATAAGCCTATACATTTAAGAAATGCTCTTCCAGTTTCTCTCTCGGCATATCTGCCGTATCGTGGTAGTGGAGATGATGATTTACGCAAGCGATGTGCTTTACGTTATTGAGCACTTCGGCTACATCATGGCTTACGATGATAATGGCGCACTCCCGGTTGATCTGTTCCAGCATCTCGTACATCTGCTTCTGGAAACGGCGGTCGATGTAGGTGTTGGGCTCATCCAGTATCACTACATCGGGTTTCGAAACAATGGCGCGGGCGAGGAGTACTCGCTGCAGTTGTCCGCCGCTCAAGGCTGCGATATGGCGGTCTTTCAACTCCGTGAGCTGCATCTGTTCCAGACAGTCGAGAACCTGCTGGTGCTGTGCCTGGGTGTATCTCGAAAAGAGACTTTTGGTCTTGCTGAGTCCTGAGAGTACCACTTCATAAACGGAGATAGGGAACTGTTTGTCGAGATGATTGTATTGGGGCAGATAGCCCATACTGATTTCCCTTACTTCCTCTCCGTCTTTATAAAAGCGGATGCAGCCGTCTGTGGGTTTCATCAGTCCCAGAATGAGGCGCATGAGGGTGGTCTTGCCACCACCGTTGGGACCGATAATGCCAAGATAATCGTCTTTGTAGACGGTGAGGTTGATGTCGTGGAGCACCTGCTTGCCTTCATAGCCTGCAGAAAGATGCTCGATTTTTATGATTGGAGTCATATTATTGAAGTTTTTACTTGCCAACCACTATTTCCTTGCCTTGCACTGCGGCTGCAGCTTCCTGCATCGCCCAGTTCCAGTCGCCCTGCAATGGATTGATATTCATTGGCTTGGTTTGGCTCTCTTTGATGAAGGTTGTGGTGTTGCGGTTGGCAAACTCGGCCTGAATGAGGCAATATTTTATCTTTTCTTTTCTGGCACTCTCTATGAGGCTTTTCAGCTGAGCAGCACTCGGCTCCCTGCCTTCCTCCTCTATGGCAAGCTGCTCCAGCTGGTAATCACGGGCGAAGTAGGTGAGGATAGGGTGATAGATGACGAACTTGCGAACCATCTCCGGATTATCCTTGAAACTCTTTCTGATGATGCTGTCTCGCTTGTCGATGATGCTGAGCAGCGACTGGTAGTTCTTCTCGAAGAACGCCTTGTTCTTCGGCTCCAGTTCGCAGAGCGCCTTGAGGATGTTGCTGGCTATGATGCGGGCGTTGCTGCAACTCATCCATACATGCGGGTCGGTATTGCCGCCTGGTGTCTTGGCGGGCGTGATGCCTGTGGAGGTATCTATCACCTTCATGTCAGGAGCGTTGTCCTGCAGTTTCTTCATCCAGGTCTGTTCGAAACCGATGCTTCCCACTTTCAGATAGAGGGCACTCCTGGAGAGTTCCATCATCTGCTGGGCATAAGGCTCGTAAGTTTCTGGATTGTTGCCATTCGATACCATTACGTTGACATCTACCTTGTCTCCGGCAATCTTATCTACGAAATATTGGTAGGGAGGGATGGTAACGGTTACAGTAGGCTTGGCATTACTTTCAGCCATGCCAGCCTTTTGCTGGTTGCTTTTGCAGCCAACCATTAGGGCGCATATTATAATAAGGTATAAAAATCTCTTCATAATTAAACGATAAAACTCAGTCCATAGACCAATAAAACATATCTTAGTACTTTTCCGATGGTGATACTGAGTATCGAAATCGGAATATTGGCTCTTGTCAAGCCTAAAACGATGGTGATGGCACTTCCCAATAGTGGGAGAAAGGCGAAGAATCCCATCCAGGCGCCTCTGCCTGCCATGAAACGTTCAGCCTTATCCAGACTTTTTTTCTTCACATGCAGGTATTTCTCTATCCATTCCATCTTACCCATTCTGCCCACACCGTAGTTGAACATGGAACCAAGCACATTGCCGATGCTACCGTAGATAACGAGGGGGAGAGGCTCTAGTCCAGCTGCCTGCAAGCCTGCCATTACTGCCTCGCTGCTGAATGGGAAGAAAGAACCTGCCAGAAAAGCTGCAGCAAGCATGCCCCAATAGCCCCAGTCGATTAAGAAACTGATAATCCAACTCATAGTAATATGCTCTCTGGTACGAGTATGTTGTAAGCCATGATAAGTACCAGCATGATGAGCAGCAGGATGAAGGAGATGTTGGTAAACTTACCTCTGGTGAATGTGATGAAATGGGCGATAAGCGGTGCTGTATTCACAATCAGAATGCCGCCCAGTTCCTGTATATGTCGAGGCTGGAGGACGATGAAGATGATGCAGGCAACCGATATCATGATAAACGTTTCGTAGATCATGCGGGTTCGTATCTTATCGCCGTAGCTGGTGCGTATGAAGTGAATGGAACCGATGATGGTGAGCAGGGTAACGAAACTCAGGTTCAGTACCTGATGGTCGGTAACCTGCGAATAATCAAAGAGTTCGCTGTAGTTGATGAATTCGCAGAAGTGGTCAGCCAGCCCCTGTATGTTGTCGGTATAGAAGAAATAACCGGCTGCAAACCAATAGGGCACGATGAGACCTACCAGGGATGCAAAGAATGTCTTTACGCTAAACGAGAGGGTAAACACCATCATCATGATCCATAGGATAGGCATGAAATAGCCTATCTGCACGAAAACCATCGATGCCAGACCGATACAGGCAAAGGCGTAGAAAGTCCAGCCTGTAGAGCGTTTATCCTGATAGCAATTCCAGATAATGAGATAAAAGGCGATGAAACACATCGTCACAATACTGCTTTTTAAAGAGAGTTGGGGGAGTCCTGCCATCGTCATTAATGCCAGAAAACTGCAAGATACCATTCGGCTGTAGGTACGCATGAGGGCATTACGGTTGTTCAGTTCCACCATCAGCAGGGTAGACATGGCTGTGAAAGCAAATTCTACCCAGATATTGGATACCAATAAACCTACTGCAACCCAAACCAGCGTGGCAAGGGTTGCAGTAATAGGTAAAGAGTAGCGGCTAGCCGCTACTTTATTTTGAAAAGTTTTCTTTCTTAACATCTAATTCAATGTTGAATGTTGAATGTTGAATGTTAAGTGTTGAATGTTGAATTAGGCTAGCGCCCTTGAGTCCGTTAGGCAATTCAACATTCAACATTCAACATTCAACATTAAAAAACTAAAGGTCCTGTCCGATATCAGAACGGAAGTACTTGTCGGTGAACTGGATCTTCTGTGCCTCAGCAAAGCTCTTCTTCAGGGCTTCTTCCTTGTCCTTGCCGTAGCTGCTTACGCAGATGACACGACCACCGTTGGTTACTACCTGACCATCCTTCATGGCTGTACCGGAGTGGAATACTACTGAGCCTTCCACGTCATCGATGCCCTGGATAGGATAACCCTTCTTGTAAGCCTCAGGATAACCGCCGCTTACGAGCATCACGCAGACTGCTGCACGTTCATCAAACTCGATGCTGCGCTTGTCCAAATCGCCTGCTGCTACACCCTCAAAGAGATCCACGATGTCGCTCTTCAGGCGGAGCATCACGCTCTCTGTCTCTGGATCACCCATACGGCAGTTGTACTCGATGACCATAGGCTCGCCTTCAACGTTAATCAATCCGAAGAAGATGAATCCCTTATAGTCGATGTTCTCCTCAGCAAGTCCCTCTACGGTAGGACGGATGATGCGCTCGTCAACCTTCTGCATCCACTCCTTGGTAGCGAATGGTACAGGGGTAACGCTACCCATACCGCCGGTGTTCAGACCGGTATCGTGCTCGCCGATGCGCTTGTAATCCTTAGCCTCAGGCAGAATCTTGTAGTTCTTGCCGTCGGTCAATACGAATACAGAGCACTCGATGCCGCTGAGGAATTCCTCGATGACTACGCGTGCAGAAGCGTTGCCGAACATACCGCCGAGCATCTCCTTGAACTCTTTCTTAGCCTCTTCCAGGGTAGGGAGGATGAGAACGCCCTTACCGGCGCACAAACCGTCTGCCTTCAGTACGTAAGGAGCCTTCAGAGTCTCCAGGAACTTCAAGCCTTCCTCTACGTGCTCGCCGTCGAAAGTCTCATACTGGGCAGTAGGGATGTTGTGGCGCTTCATAAACTGCTTGGCGAAGTCCTTGCTGCCTTCCAGTACGGCGCCAGCCTTTGATGGACCGATTACAGGGATGTTCTGGGTGCGAGAATCATTCTTGAAGTCGTCGTAAACACCCTTTACCAATGGGTCTTCCGGACCAACTACCACCATATCAACGCCATTCTCGACTGTGAAGTTCTTGAGCGCCTCAAAGTCGTCTGCCTTGATATCTACGTTCTCGCCGACATTCTGTGTACCGGCATTACCAGGAGCGATAAAGAGTTTCTCACACTTCTCGCTCTGAGCGATTTTCCATGCTAAGGCGTGCTCGCGGCCACCGCCTCCTAACAATAAAATTTTCATTTGCTGTAAGTTATTGTTTGTTATTTGATGTAGAAGTAAACTCCCCTTTTGGGGGATGTTTACTCCTAGATATTTACTTGAGATAATCGAAGAAATAATTGCTGATGCGCTCATGCAGATGAGTGCTCTGATGACCTCTCATGTTGTGAGGCTCGCCAGGATAGACGAAGAAGTCTGGCTGGGTGCCTGCTGCGATGCAAGCCTTGAGGAAGGTGAGGCAGTGCTGTGGCACTACGGTCACATCGTTCAAGCCCTGGATAATCTGCAGCTTGCCCTTCAGGTTCTTTGCCTGATAGAGCAGAGAGGTCTTCCTGTAACCCTCTGGGTTGGTCTGTGGGGTGTCCATATAGCGCTCGCCATACATCACCTCGTACCAGTGCCAGTCGATTACCGGACCGCCTGCTACGCCTACCTTGAACACATCAGGGTGGTTGGTCATCAGCGAGATGGTCATGAATCCGCCGAAGCTCCAGCCGTGAACGCCAATCTTGTCAGCATCTACGTAAGGAAGCGTCTTCAGATATTCCACGCCCTTCATCTGGTCTTGCATCTCAATCTGTCCGAGCTGACGGAAGGTAGCCTGCTCGAAAGCCTTGCCACGGTTCTCGCTTCCACGGTTGTCGAGGATGAAGAGCAGATAGCCCTTTTCTGCCATGTAGGTTTCCCAACCACGGCTAGAGTAGTTCCAGCGGGCATCTACGTTGTGGGCATGAGGTCCACCATATACATATATAATGGTAGGATACTTCTTGTTTGGATTGAAGTTTACCGGTTTCACCATTCTCCAGTAGAGGTCTGTTTCGCCATCGGCAGCCTTGATGGTACCGCAGCTGTACTCAGGCACATTGTAGCCCTTCCAAGGGTTCTCGGCAGTGAAGTAAGCGGTGCGTTTGCCGTTCTCGGTATTCACGAGGGCAATCTTGCGAGGCACGGTAGGAGTAGAGTAGTTGTCGAAGACATACTGTCCGTTCTCGCTCAAAGTGGCGCTGTGCCATCCCTTGCCGCAATCATCTACCAGCGTACGCTTGCCGGTTTTTGTATCTACGGCAAAGATGTTTCTCTGGATAGGCGATTTCTCGTTGGATGCGATGATGATACTCTTGCGCTTGCTGTTGAAACCGAGTACTTCCATTACCTCCCATTTGCCGGAAGTCAACTGCTTGATTTCGAGCGATTCTGTATTGCTTGCCATGCGGCTTCCGTGCTTGCCCAGGGTGCAGAGATAGAGGTGGTTGTAGCCATCCTTGCGGCTCTGCATGATGAAACTGCTGCTGTCCCAAGGCAGGAACTGGATAGGGTGGCAAGGCTCCACATATTTCTCATCGGTTTCGCGATAGAGTTCGCCAGTCTTCTCGCCGGTCTCTGCGCTGTAGGCGGTAAGGCGGCAGTCGTTCTGGTCGCGGTTCAGTTCGAACATATAGATGGTCTTGCTGTCCGGACTCCATGCGATGTTGGTGAAGTAGCGGTCGGTTGGATCGCCAGCCTTCAGATAGATGGTCTTGCCGGTCATGCAGTCGAACACGCCTACGGTTACCTTGTGTGATGTCTCGCCAGTCATCGGATACTTGTCTGGTGCAGGAGTAGCAATGCAACTCTGTGTTTCAGGATGATTGAAACCGATTTCCGGGATGTCGACCTGCGGATAGTCTGTTACCATACTCTGGTCCATGCGATAGAAGGCGAGCAGTTCGCCGTTCGGACTCCAGAAGGTTCCCTTGCTGATACCGAACTCATCGCGGTGAACACTCTGTCCATAAACAATTTCGCGGCTTCCGTCCTTTGAGAGCTGGAAATCGTGAGATTTCTTTTCTTTTGTCAGGGCGTTGCTGGTTACATCGAAGGTACGCACATAGAGGTTGCTGCCCTTCAGATAGGCGAAGGCATTCTGCTGGGCATTAGCCTCGAGGAGGTTCTCGCCGTCAGCAAACTCCATCTCGCTCACCAGCTTATGCTTCTTGAAGTCGACGGTATAAGTCTTGTTGCCGTTGCTTACCATCACGATGCTCTTGCCTGCAAAAGGGAAAAGAGCATTGTAGAGGGCTCTTACCTTGATGTCCTTGGTAGGAGCAATCCACTGGTTGATGTCGTTGATGCTGAAGAGTTTGGTCTCCTTGCCTGTCGTCTTGTTGACGAGATAGCAGGCATCCACATCCTGGCGAACGAGCTCGTTGCCCCACCAGGTGCACCAGCGGTTCTTAGCTACCATGTTACGATAGTTGTTGCCGCCGAAGTTCAGGTCTTCCAGCGTAAAGGTTTTCTCGCCTTTCTGGGCAGGAACCACGCCCTGAGCCTGTAAATCGGTTGCATTCATAGCCATCATGATCATAGCAGCAAAAGATAATTTATAAATTGAATTCTTCAGATTCATTCTATTCTTTACTTTATCGGGTTTACCACCCATGCGTTGTGTTTTACAGCGCATGGGTCGATATGTCTTTAATCCTCGTCGTCGAAGTCAACGCTGAAGTTCTTCTTACCTCCGCGCTTGCCTCCGAAATCACGGCCACCATGTTTGTCGCCCTTGAAGCCACCGCGCTTGTCGCCTTTTTCGAAACGCTTTCCGTCGCGCTTGCCACCGAAGTCTCTGCCACCCTTGCGGTCACCCTTGAAACTGCGGCTGCCACGCTTGTCATCGTCATCATCGTTGCGTCTGCCACCGCCACCGATACGTGAACGGCCGCCCTTGTGGAACTCAGCACGCTTCTTCTCGAAGTCTTCCAGACGGTGAGTATGGAACTTGAAAGAACGGATATCGTCCTCCTCGTTTTCAGTCTCCTCGCTTACACGCTTCTTGAATTCACGCTCCTTCTTGAAACGGTGCTTCTGAGCCATCTCGCTCTTCTCGCGCTCTGTCTTCACAATACCGCCTTCAGAACGGAAGTCCTTCATCTTGCCGTCGAACATCACATACTTGCGGAATTCGCACTCCAAGCTTCCGTTGAATACAGGAATCTTGATAGATGGTTTCAGACCAATCTGCTCGAAGCACTCCTCGCGGTAGCTCAATACCCAAGCCTCGTTGCCGGCAAAAGCCTTCTTGAAACGCTCACCTATCATCTTGTAGGTGTTCAGGAGGTTAGGGGTAGAGATACGCTCGCCGTATGGAGGGTTCATCACGATGATGCTCTTCTCGGCAGGCTGTGTGAAGTCCTTGAAATCCTGCTGTGCGATGGTGATATCCTTGCTCAGTCCGGCTGCACGCACGTTGAGGTTGGCAGTGTTCACCGCCTTCATATCTACATCATATCCGTAGATGTGGTGCTCGAACTCGCGCTCCTGAGAGTCGTCGTTATAGATCATATCGAAGAGATCCTGGTCGAAATCGTTCCACTTCTCGAAGGCAAACTCCTTGCGGAATACACCTGGAGAGATGTTGCGGGCGATGAGGGCAGCTTCGATGGCGATGGTACCTGAACCACACATCGGGTCGATGAAATCGCATTCGCCCTTCCAGCCAGTCATCAGAATCATACCTGCAGCGAGAACCTCGTTCAGCGGAGCCTCTACCTGCTCCTGGCGGTAGCCGCGGCGGTGCAGACTCTCACCACTCGAATCGAGACTCAATGTGGCATTGTCTTCTGCAATGTGGATGTTGAGGCGGATATCCGGGTTAGATACGCTGATGTTTGGACGTGTACCCTGCTGCTCGCGGAACCAGTCAACAATCGCATCCTTTACCTTGTAGGTTACGAAGCGTGAGTTGCGGAACTCCTCTGAGTAGACTACTGAGTCAACAGAGAAAGTCTTCTTCACGTCTAAGATGTCATCCCACTTGATCTTCTGGATCTGATCATACACCTCTTCAGCACTTCTAGCCTTGAAGTGCTTGATAGGCTTTAAGATACGGATGGCTGTGTGCAACTGGAAGTTAGCACGATACATCATTTCCTTGTCGCCTGTGAAAGACACCATGCGGCGACCGATCTGTACATTATTGGCACCCAACTGGGTGAGCTCTTCAGCCAAGACAGGCTCGAGGCCCATGAAGGTCTTGGCAATGAGTTCAAATTCCTGTTCCATTATTGAATTCTATATCTAATAAACTTTGTTTTTCTTTTTTATATTTCTTTGTTTTTGGTTTCATATCCTTGGTAACCCATACGTTGGCTCCCACAACGCATCCCTCTCCGATGGTGATGCGGCCGAGGATGGTGGCATTGGCGTAGACGATGACATCATCTTCGAGGATAGGGTGGCGAGGGATTCCCTTGATAGGATTGCCGTCCTTATCGAGAGGGAAACTCTTGGCTCCGAGGGTAACACCCTGGTAGAGCTTCACATTGTCGCCGATGATGCAGGTAGCTCCAATCACCACACCCGTACCGTGGTCGATGGTGAAGTGCTTGCCGATGGTAGCCTCCGGGTTAATATCAATACCGGTTTCAGAATGCGCCAGCTCAGTCATCATACGTGGAATGAGTGGCACTCCCAGTTCGTGCAGTACGTGAGCGATGCGGTAGTTGGTAATCGCCTTGATGACCGGGTAGCAGGAGATGATTTCTCCGTGGCTCATGGCAGCCGGATCGCCCTCGTAGGCAGCCTCTACATCGGTAGCCAGAATCTTGCGCAGTCTTGGGAACTCCATGATTGCCTTGGCTGCAATCACGCCTGCCTTGGCACGCTGGTGCTGCAGTTCTGCCTGGGTTTCAGTTTCGCAGTCGTTGGCGAAGCAGAGACCGGCGAGGATCTGCTCTGACAGCATCTCATAGAGCTTCTCTACTCTTACTCCAATATGATATTTGATGGTTGAGATATTTACTGAAGAATTGCCGAAATATCCCGGAAAGAGGATAGAACGGGACAAACTGATGATTTCTTCGAGCACCTTGCCCGAAGGAAGTGGATTCCCGTCTCGATGCTGATGGAAGAGACCCTTCAATGATTCGGCGCTCGAAAGCTCCTCGATGGTCTCTGTCAGCTGATGAGTTAATGTATCTTTACTCATTTTCTTAATGTCTCAATAAAATTTGAGTGCAAAGATACGATTATTTTCTTGAATGACAAAGAAATAGCCACGGTTTTTTGTATTTTTTTTAGTGATTCTTTGAGGGATGAAAGACGGAGAGACCCATGTACGGTGTTTTACCGTACATGGGTCTGGCTTGTCTTATTTTGCTATGCTGTCCAGGAAGAGGAGCAGTCGGTTGGTGACATTGACCTCTGAAACTCCGGAATCGAAGTCGAGCGATACGAGGTTGAGCATTGGGAACCGGTCGTGAAGACGTTTCTCGATGCCTTTGGAAATCACGTGGTTAGCGATGCAACCGAAAGGCTGGAGCGAGATGATGTTGTTCACGCCGTCTCGGATGTAACCTACGATGTCGGCAGGCAGAAGCCAGCCTTCGCCAAACTGGGCTGCGAGCGAAACCAGTCCCTGTACGTCCTTCGCATCATCATAGATATTGGTGAACGGACGGAAGTAGCGGAACTTGCCGGCTGCCTTGTTTACCTGGCGCAATCTTCTGCCTATCAGCGCCTGATAAGCGCCCTTGATGATGAAATCGGGCACTTTGGTGCAACTCAGCCGCATGTGTTTCTGTATCTCTACATTCACAAATTCCTGCAGGAAGAAGGGGGCAAGCAGAGGCGGAACTACCTCAATGCCGCGCGATATGATGTTCTGCTCCAGGAACTGGTGGGCGAAAGGATTGAACTTCAGGAAGATTTCGCCTACGATTCCTACCTTCGGCAGTGTTCTGTCGAGGGTCATCTGGTTGAATTCTACGGCTGCCTGTTCCAGGAGTCGGATGAGTTCCTTGGCTGAATTCTGGGCGATTGGCTCGTCTATCAGCTGCATGTATTTATCGCGCAACTCTCTGGCAATGCCCGGTTTACGCTCTCTTACGATGCAGGCGTTGTACATTTCGTTGATTGCATCGCCGTAGAAAATGGCGGTAACGATAATCTGACTGTATTTCAGCCAAGGCACATTGAAGCCGTCCTGTTCGTTGTAGTCTTGCTTGTCGTCTGTTGAGCCTGATGCTTCGCCTGTTGAGGCTGTTACACCGAGCGTGAGTAGCGGAATGTCCTGGAATCCGTTCGAAATCATCGCTCGCTTGATGAGACCGGCGTAGTTGGTTGCGCGACACTGGCCACCCGTCTGACTCATCACAACCGCCGTATTCTTCAGATCGTATCTGCCTGATTTCAAGGCTTTAATGATGTCTCCGACGATGAGAGTTGCCGGATAGCAGACTTCGTTGTTAGCAAACTTCAAGCCGAGTTCGGCGCTTACCTCATCACTCATCGGAAGCACCTCTACATCATAGCCTATCAGTTTCAGGATAGGCGGAATGATAGGGGTGAGGTATTCGGTCATGAAAGGAGCGAGAATCTTGCGATGAATATCCTGCCTGGTGAATACCTTGGTCTGTTGTAAATGTTGAGTGTTGAGTGTTGAATGTTGAATTTCTTCTGCTGTTGAATTTTTCACTCTTCGTTCTTCACTCTTCACTTCCTTCAGGCTTTCTATCAGCGAGCGGACACGGAGCTTCAGGGAGCCGATATTGCTCACATCATCTATCTTCAAGAGCGTGAAAGGCTTGTTGTGGCGCTTCATGATGTCGCGAATCTCGTCCTGGATAAAACTGTCTGGACCGCAGCCAAAGCTGGTCATCTGGACGAAATGAACCTCATCGCCCTGTTCGGCTGCCCATTGCGCAGCCTTCAGAATGCGGTTCATATACGCCCATTGTTTAACGAGATAAGTCTCTGGCTGACAGTTGTATGCTTCGTTATTGTCTGATGAGCCTCTGGCGATGTCTTCGCTGATGACGTTGACTCCCAGGTTGGCAATCATCTCGCTCAACTTGTGCTGAATCAGCGGGTCAGTATGATAAGGACGGCCAGCCAGCAGAATTGTAAGTCCCTTGTTTTGCTTCAGAATCTCCCAGCCCTGTTTCTTGATTTCGGCAGCATATTCTGCCTGAGCATAGCGTGCCTCTCTCAGCGCTTTATGGGCAGTCTTCTTGCTTACTCCCAGTTGCTTGAGATAATCGGTAATCTGCTTTTCCAGCGCCTTGGGTTGGGCAAAGTTGATGACAGGCGTATCGATTGGTTTCTTCAGGTCGATGACCGACTTGATGACATCGCTGTAGCCCGAAACTACCGGACAGTTGAAGCTGTTCAGCGTATTCTTCGGGTCGTCATTATGTTCATAAACCACGTACGGCATCAGGATGCGGTCAACCTTCGGGTTCTCGTTGAGTTCCTTCAGATGACTGTGAGCCAGTTTTGCCGGGAAACAGATATTGTCGCTCATTACCGTATTCAAGGCTCCTTCATACTGGCTGAAAGTGGAGTCGGAAGAGAGAATCACGTCCAATCCGGCTGCCCGGAGCAGTGCATTCCAGAACGGATATTCCTCGTACATGTTGAGGATGCGAGGAATGCCTACAACCTTGCTACCGTGAAACGCGGTAACAAGGTTGTTAACTGTCTCTCTGTCAAAGAGTAAACTATATTTGTATTCGTAAATATTTTTGCCTTTTATCCCGTTTGCTCCCTTGTTGTTGAACACACGCTCACATTTGTTTCCGGAGTAGAACCTGTTGCCGCCGGCAAAGGTGTAGCGGGAAACATAACAATGGTTTTCGCAGCCTTTGCATTGCAGCTGCTTGGTTTCATAATGAGCCAGATTCAGGAGATCATCGATGGTTCTTGGTGATAATGCCTGCTGCTTGTTTTCAGCTTCAAGATGATTGTAATCAGCCGCCGCATGAAGGGCGCAGCCGTAGGCGCCCATCAGTTCAGGCATGTTGCTTCGTGCCACTTCGGTATGGGTAAGCAACTCAAAGGCTCTTACCACCGCATCGTTTCTCATCGTACCTCCCTGTACAACGATTTTGCCTCCAAGGTTCTCATTACCATGGAGTTTCAATACCTTATAAAGACAGTTCTTGATGACCGAATAAGAGATTCCGGCAGAAATATCAGCTACAGAAGCACCCTCTCTGAGCACCTGTTTCACCTTCGAGTTCATGAAGACGGTGCAGCGGGTTCCCAGGTCGCAGGGAGCCTTCGACTGACAGGCGAGTTGGGCAAAATCGCCTACAGAATAACCCATGTTGTTGGCAAAGGTCTGGATGAATGTTCCGCAACCCGAACTGCACGCCTCGTTCAGTTCCATGCGCACCACAGCCCCTTTCTCAACGAAGATAGCCTTCATGTCCTGTCCGCCGATGTCGAGGATAAAGCTGACATCAGGCATGAGTGAAGCCGCCGCTCTTTCGTGCGCCATTGTTTCGATAATGCCGCTGTCGAGACCGAAAGCCGCCTTGATGAGTTCTTCGCCGTAGCCTGTAGAGCAGGAACCCACGATTTCCAGTTCAGCGCCTCGCAATGCTGCCTCCTGCTTCAGGGCATTGAGTCCATCCGCTACCGCCTTGATCGGATTTCCCAGATTCAGACGGTAATTGGTAAAGACAATATCTCCCGTAGGCGTCCCCATATTCACCCTTACCGCAACAATCTTCGTCGTAGTAGATCCCGAGTCAATACCAATCACAACCTGCTGTTTTCCTTTGTTCAGCGGTTTGGTTTCCGTAGCGAATTTCGCCTTAGATTTGAGCCATTCCTCGTGCTCTTTCTCGTTTTTGAAGAGAGGCAGCAGACTGCTGGTCCATTCCGTTTGTATTTCTTTTTTCATCCGACTTCTGAGAACAGATACTGAGGCTGCAGAATCTGCCGATTTAGCCCGATAAGCACAGCCCAGAGCCGGAATGAGATTGCTGTTTTCTGATACGATAAAGTCGTTTGGAGAGAGATGGAGATAATCGCAGAAAGCCTTGCGGAGCGCTGGAAGAAAGGTGAGCGGACCGCCGCAGAGCAGGATAGGAGCCTCGAAACTGATGCCGTGAGAAAGCGTTACCACCGTCTGTACGGCGATGGAATGGAAGATGCTGGCTGCAATATCCGCTTCGGGCAGATTGCGCGCCATCAGGTTCTGGATGTCGGTCTTGGCGAATACGCCGCAGCGGGCAGCCATCGGATAAACGTGCTCTGCCTTCATCGCCAATTCGCTCATCTTCTGGTTCTCTACGCCCATCAGCACACTCATCTGGTCGATGAAAGCGCCCGTTCCGCCGGCACAGTTGCCGTTCATGCGCAGTTCCATATTTCCGTTTTCCTTGAAGAAGATCACCTTTGCGTCCTCGCCACCGATATCGATGAGCGCCTTAGCCTCAGGATGAGCCGTACGGGCATAGACCGATGCAGCCACCACCTCCTGCACAAACTCCGCCTGGAGCTGTTCGGCAGTAGCCATTCCTACGCTTCCCGTTACGCAGATTCTTGCCTCTGCATCGCCCGTGAGGGCTAAAATCTCATCGAAATATTGCGACACAAGTTCGTTGACACGAGCGTTGTGGCGTTCGTATTTTGAGTAAATTACCCGGTTATCGGTGTCGATAACGGCAATCTTGGCTGTCGTAGAGCCAACGTCCAATCCTATGTAATAAGTCTTCTCCATTTCTCTTATCTCAAGTATTTTCTCTTATCTTCTAGTATCTTCTTATCTTCTAGTGGCTTTTCCCAAGTTTCATCTGCTCTCTTCTCATATCCCTGAAAGCGCTCCAGGCTATCGGAACCGCTACGGCAAACGAGCAGCAATCTGCCCACATCTGACACATCTCCACGCCCAGCAATCCGAAGAAATAGGGGAGGATGAAGATGAGCGGAATGAAGAAAAGTCCGCTTCGTGCCGCCGCTACGATGTTGGCTCTCACCGGTTTACGGATGGTCTGCATCAGCATGTTGGTGAGCACGATGCTGGCTACGAGCGGAAAACTGAGCACCTGCCATCGCAAAGCCACCGAACCTACGGCTACAACCGCTGCATCATCGCGGAAGATGCTGATGATGGAAGTTGAGAAGATGAAGCCGAGAAGGGCACAGACGCTGAGGAAAACCGTGCCGCATTTGATGCAGAAAAAGAAGGCTTCCTTTACGCGCCCATAGAGTTTGGCGCCGTAGCAGAATCCGCAGAGCGGCTGGAATCCCTGTCCCAGACCGATGACCATCGCATAGGTGAAGAAGGAGATGCGGGTAACGATGCTCATGCCCGCAATGGCTGCATCGCCAAACGCACCTGCTGCCACATTGAGCATCAGCGTAGCGATACTTCCCAGTCCCTGTCTTGACAGCGAAGGGGTTCCGCCAAAAATAATCTCCTTGGCAAAGGCGCGGGTAGGGGTGAAATTGCTGAGACGGATGCGGATGTTCTCGCCTTTGTGCGTCATCCGGAAGAGCATGGCGCAGCCGAAACACTGGCTGATGAGCGTGGCTACGGCGGCTCCCGTAATGCCCAGTTGGAAGTAGAGGATGAGCAGTGGAGCCAGAACCAGATTGAGCAGCACACCCGACATGATGCCCCTCATCGCATACATCGCATTGCCCTGAAATCGCATCAGATTATTCAGCGTAAGCGAGGTGGTCATAAAGGGAGCACCCAGCAGGATAATGCCCAGATAACGCTCTGTGTAAGGAAGAATGGTGGGCGTAGAACCCATCAGAAGGCAGAGCGGTGTGAGGAAAAGATGACCCAGGATGGCGATGAGAAGTCCGGTAAGAAAACTCAGCACAAAGCCCGTGGCTGCCATCTTCTGTGCCTGTTCCGTATGCTTGGCGCCCAACTGTCGCGAAACATAATTGCCTGCTCCGTGACCAAAGAAGAAACCTACCGCCTGGATGACAGACATTACTGCAAAGGAAACGCCTACCGCTGCCACACTCTGCGTGTTGATGCTGCCCACGAAATAGGTGTCGGCGAGGTTGTACATGCTCGTCGACAGCATACTGATAATCGTTGGTATGGCCATCGTAAAAATCACATGATGCACAGGGGCATGAGTGAGGAACGTATAGTTGTCTCTTTTCTGTTTCTTCATAACTTTATAATGCTTTTTGGGCATTTTCAACCTGCAAAGGTACATAAATATCCACGAAGTTGGACAATTATGAACCAACTTTTATAAATTTATAAGAAAAGAGTTGCATTTTTCATAAAATTATCGTATTTTTGCACCGCAATTGAATATATATACATAAAAAGATAACTAATGAATGATGAGATAAGAATCATACCGGTAACGACAAAAAAGGGGTTGAAAACCTTCATTCAGTTTCATTATGATCTCTACAGAGACCATAAGTTTGCCGTTCCTTTTTTGCGTTTCGACGAGATGAATACGCTCGACCCGAAGAAGAATCCTGCCTTCGAATTCTGCGAGGCACAATACTTTCTGGCGGTTGACAGCGAGGCTCGTATCGTAGGAAGAATAGCTGCCATTATCAACCATCGTGCCAACGAACAGTGGAACAAGAAGCAGGTTCGCTTCGGCTGGTTCGATTTCGTAGATAATGTTGCGGTTTCCTGTGCCCTGTTGCGCGCGGTAGAAGAATGGGGCAAGAGCAGGGGAATGAACGAATGCGTAGGTCCGCTCGGATTTACGGATATGGACCGTGAAGGCTTGCTCATCGAGGGCTTCGACCGGAAGTCTACGATGTATATCAATTACAATTATCCTTATTACAAGACGCATCTGGAGAGTTATCCGCTCTATGAGAAGGATAACGACTGGTTGGAGTACCGCATCAGGATTCCGGAAGTGACGCCGGCTAAGTTTGCCAAGACTGCCCAGATGATAGAGAGCCGATATAATCTGCATGTGCATAAGTTCACCCGCCAGGAACTGACCTCGGGAGGAATGGGCAGGAAGGTGTTCGAAATCGTGAATGAAACCTATAAGAATCTCTATGATTTCCAGCAGCTTACGGAGAAGCAGATAGATGAATATGTGAGCACTTATATCAAGAAGGCTGACTTGAACCTGGTGACGGGTGTGGTGGATGGAAACGCTGGCAACAAACTGGTTGCCTTTGGTGTTTCCTTCCCTTCGTTTACCGATGCGCTGCGCGAGATAGGCAACGGCAAGCTTTTCCCTACGGGTTGGCTGAAGGTGCTGAAGGTGCTGAAGTGGCACAAGACGGATACGGTAGATTTGCTCTTGATAGGTGTTCTTCCGGAATATCGCAAGAAGGGAGCCAATGCGCTTATCTTTGCCGATTTGATAGAGCAGTATCGCCGTTATGGCTTTAAATGGGCTGAGGCAATGCCGCAGATGGAGACCAATACCGGTGTTCAGAGCCAGTGGCAGTATCTGGAGAGCGAACAGCATCGCCGTCATCGCTGCTATAAGAAGAAGATTTAAAAACCCCTTTTTCGAGCCGTTTTGGCGTAAAAAGATAAAAAATGGACTAAAAAGTTAAAAATACTAACTCATAGTTTTGTGGTTCTCAACTCATAGTTTTCCGGTTAGCAACTCATAGCTTTCCGGTTGAGAAAATTAAGAATGCATCGCGATAGGATGAAAAATGGCTGTAAAATGGCTGTTTTTTCCATCGCGATGCATTATTTTTTGCGTCGCGACGCAATAATATTTCCATCGCGACGCACCAATTCTTCCGTCGCGACGCAATAATTACCCCCTCGAAAGTTATCATTTAAGCCTCCCGCCGGTCATCATTTAAGCCTCTTATCTGTCTTAATATAAGGCACTTTCCAGTCTTAATATAAGGCGCTCGTCAAGATAAAAAGATGCGTTCTGAAGGGAGAAAAAACAGATGGGGGTTAACAGGGTTAACAGTTAACACCCCAAAAATGCATACTTCCATCCACACACTTATATAAAAATAAGTATATATATATTATTATATAATAAGGTACGCGAGGGGGACCATGCAAAAATCGGCTGTTAACTGTTAACCCCCCAGTGAAAAGTTGATAGTTTATAGTTAATAGTTTATAGTTCAGTTAGTTTATAGTTGAAAGTTTATAGGGCTTAGCCGTTCGCAAGGTTGCTGTAAACTATAAACTTTAAACTATAAACTATAGAAAAGCCCTATAAACTATCAACTTTCAACTATAAACTAAACTTAAATATAGTATTCTGCCGAATCAACCAAACCGGCTCTCAGCGCATATTTCGTTGCCTCATGAACGTTGTTTACGCCCAACTTGCGGAATATGTTCTTGCGGTGGGTATTGACCGTATGGAAGCTGGAAAAGCGCTTCTCGGCTATTTCTTTCGTCGTCATTCCCAGCGCTATGTCTTTCAGAATCTCAGTCTCAGTCTTGGTGAGGTTGATCTTCTCCTGCTCCTCCTGTTTCGGAGCCAGAAGAACCTCCATCATGCGCTGGCAGACAAAACGGTTGCTTGCTACACAGAAACGGATTGCCTCCTTGATTTCCATTAGCGAACACTCCTTCAGCAATACACTGAACTGCGTACTGCTGGCGATGAGAATCTTCACAAAATCGGCGCTCAGATCCTCACTGAACAGAAGCCAGCGCGTATATGGGAAACGCTGGTTTAAAATCAGTAACTCGGCAGCATCATTGATGTCGAAAAGGGTATAGTCGAGTATCACGACCGTATCCTCATTCTCCCTCAGGGCAAGCATCAGGTCTGCCTTGTCTTCGACGGTCTGGGTTTCCAACCCCTCCATCTTACTGATCACATAGCTCAATCCGGCTCTTGTGATGTCCTGTTTGTCTGCTAATAGAATCTTCATTGTCTTTACTCTCTTATAGTTGTTTATATATGTACGCAGAAGCCTTGATGCAGCAAAAATACTGCATCAAGGCTTCTTTTTTCTTATTAGAATGTCATGAGGAAGCCCATACGGACGCCCCATTTTGAGATGTTTGCATGGTCGTAATAGTTGAGGCGGCGAACATAATCGATTCCGAAGAACTTGAAGATGTTGTGCACGCCGGCTACAAACTCCCAGTATGGCGTCTTGCCAAAGGTATAGGAGTTGGTAGGGAACTTGAAGAGCTTCTCATCATTGAGGTTCTTGCTCGGGTCGTTCTTGCTGGTCAAATCGCCCCAAACACCCTTGATGGCTACATATTCACGCCACTTCAGCTTCTTGATGAGCGGAATGCGGTTGAGCAGCTTGCCGTTCATATCCCAGGCTACTGACCAGAACAGCTGGCGGTCGCTCAGGAACTCCCAGTCTTTCATCATGCTGATGGTTGCCTCCTGCTCGAAGATTGAGAGGTTGACAGGTGGCTGGATGAGCATGGAGAAAGGCACTTTGCTCCACTGCGCCTTGCCCACGATGTTGAAATCCATATAACCGAAACTTCCCAGCCACTGGCGCTTGTAAATGCCCAGCGTGGTGAGGTTGCTCTGATACTGGCCGCCCATGAATCCGTCTAAGCCCATGGTGTGGCGAAGCGAGATTTCAGGACTGTCGAGGTTGATAGGCAGGCGCTGCTGCTTGGTGTTGACATAGGTAACCCCCGGGTTGTAATCTAAGCCTACACTCGCCTCTGTGGTGCGTATCTTGCGTATTTCCTCGCCGTCGCTCACCCTGTAGTAGTGGAGATTGCCCACGGTGCGGTTGCTCTGCCAGCGGAGGCTGGTGTCGAAGCGGAACCCCCAGTCGGTTTCGTAGGTGAAGGTCACCTTCTGGCGGTGATACTGATACATCTGGTCCTGCGTAGTGGCACGGAGGGTCATGAAGAAGTTGTCCTTGTTGTGCAGCAGGTTATCATCGGATGGAGATGTAATATCATGCCCCAGCTCGAAGGTAAGCTTGCGCATCGGGAACTCGAACGGACTGTTCTTCTTCTTGTTGAACGAATAGGTGAGCACATGACCGTAATACCACTTGTTGCTCTTCAGACCGTAGGCGCCGTAACCATCCCAGAAGAAGTGAGGGTTGAGGGCTGCCATCGTTCTGCCCGCCAGGCGCAGACGCACACCGTCTACGTAGTTGTTGGAGAGGAACGTGTTGATAGGTCCGAGGTCGAAGAGGCTGCGGCGGTCGTTGATGATGCTGTCTCTTTCAACACCCAGACTGTCTTTCACCGTCACCTTCTTGCCCTTGGTATGAGCCACTTCCACATAGTTCTCCATCAGGGCTCTCACACCGAAGATGATGTATTTGAATCCCTTTGAGTTCTCCATGCGGTGGATAAAGCTGTCCATCGATGATTCACTCTTCGTGAGGTCTACCTGTCGGTATTTGTTCCAGTAAGCCTCATCGCGGTTCATTGCATCCATATCGTGCCTGATCTTCGCCTTGCCCTTGAAGAGCTGCTTCGGCAAGGCATCGAAGGCATAATCGGTGATTCGCGTGTTTCGCACCACCAGCAGGTCCTGCAGGAGCTTGTTGACGTGCAGTTCGGCTATCATATCGTCTTTAGAGAGCACCCACTCGCCGTTGTCGAGCTTGGTGTACTCCTGTTCAATCTTCATGTCAGTAACCCAGTTTACATCGCTGTTGTGAGGCATGTAGAGGTTACATTTCTTTACGTGCAGGCTGCTGTCGGCAAGCACATAGAGTTCGCCTCTGAATCCGAAGTCCTGGCTGTTGGCTGGGATAAACTGCAGATGGTAGCAGAGGTCTCTTTCCACATACACCGTATCTTCGATGTAATAATGGTAGAAGCTGATGGCAGTCTTGCCGATAGGAGATGGGAAGGGATACTGCAGCAGGCGCACGTAATCGTCGTAGATGTCCACATCGGTGAACACCTCTTTCAGGGCGGTGTTGAGAATCTCTCCGGTCTGGATTACCTGTCCGATTCCATTGCTCTGCTGACCCTTGATGATGTCCTTTTCGGTCTTCGGATCTTTGCGGTAAATATGCTGTGAAACAGTCTCGTCGATGCTGACAGGCAGGGTGAGCTTTCCGTTGTATGGAGAGGTTTCTACCTGGTCGAGGAGATACTGGCGGCGCTGGAAGAACTTGCTTTCGAGCTGTTCTTTCTTCAGATCGTTGAGCGCGAGTGTAATCTTCTGATACTTATCATATTGCACATAGTCGTGGTTGCTCAGGTCGCTCTTTTTCTTGGCTGCAATCACGCGGCGCATCAGTTCTACGGCAGGATTATCCTTACGCTTGTAGCGGCCTTTTTTCGATTTCACCACCACTTCGGTAAGTTTGTGGGTGTCGTCTTTCAGTTTGATTTCCAGGAAGTTGGTCTTCTCGTCTACCTTTACCGTGGCGCTCTTGTAGCTCAGTGCGCTGACGGTGAGCATGAGTCCCGGTTTCTTATCGATGGTAAACTTACCTTCTCCGTTGCTGGAAACCGCAATTTTATGCCCTTTGTATTGCACGCTTGCATACGGAACGGCAAAACCGTCGTCATCGATGACACGGCCTGTTATCTTCTGCTGAGCCATCATCTGAAGCGTAGAAATCATCAGAAGGATGA
>ERZ1026852.368-NODE-368-length-29325-cov-5.438674_pt1 | contig 29325 bp, 25 predicted proteins | sample MGYA00380156_ERZ1026852 | MGnify/ENA primary metagenome ERZ1026852 (study PRJEB33269, sample SAMEA4719792) | human gut metagenome | biome: human-associated habitat; feature: organic feature; material: feces | place: Cameroon | collected 2013-10 ...
CTGGTAACACTTCCGCTACTCATTCCGCCAAGTGTGGAATCCCCCATGGCAGAACCACTGCCGCTGCCTAATGAAGATTCTTCACGACCTTGTGGATCACCAGAGAAAGCAGCAAATTTATCTTCTGAACTCATCCCTTTAGAACTGTCAGGCGTTCCGTAAGAAGCACCGGCATATTCGTTACTATATTTCATTACATCGGAGAAATCCACCCCAAGCTCCTCATTGATAGGATTTTCTGCCAGGAAACGCAAGTGGGCATCCATCATATTCTTAAACGAGGCAGCATAATCTCTGTACTGCTGTTTAATGGATTCAATGCTTCCCTCAATTCTGTCAAGCTCCTCCTTGGCCTCATGAACAATGCTGTTGGCTTTTAGCTTTGCGTCATTTTCAATAAGCCTTGCTTTGTCACTGGCATTCTTCGCTGATTCCTCAGCATTTTTTTCTGCCAGCATAAGAGACTTTTGAAGCTTGGATTCTGTTGTTCTGTAATGAACCAATGTATCTGTAAGAGTTTTTACCTGATTTGTAAGTTCTGCGTTAGACTTATATAAATCCGTGTAGCTGTGTACTACAATATCAAAGAAAGAATCAACATCCTTCCTTGCATAACCCATACCCTGCTTAAATTTTTTCTGTTGTAAATCTACAGGTGTAAGCATTTTTATTCCTCCTCCTGGTATATATGACTCCCCCATGTCTTATATATTATAAGTACAAACCAATCTTAGTAGTAACCACCTACAGATGGAGCATTAAGTGAAGCAGAAGCTTCATTTAATATTTCATCTCTAATGTCACCTGAAACATCAATGTTGTTTGGTGCTGCGATAAATATACTTCCTGAGATAGCCTGAAGTGTTCCGTCAACTGCGTAGCAGGCTCCGGCAACGAAATCAATGATTCTCTGGGCTGTATTAACCTCAAGACCCTCAACATTAAGGACGATGGTCATATCCTCCTTAAGATGTACTACAACATCCTGTGCGTCATCAAATTCCTCAGGCTTTACAACCTTAACTGTATGTATTGAATTTACATTTCGTCTATTATTTATTGAGACAACATTATTACGTGAAACTGTTGGTGCAGACTGTGGTCTCTCAGGCTTTGCCTGTGTCTTCCTAAATGCAGATGTAAGTGATGAAGCAGGCTTTGATGTATATGTCTTTGCTGGCTTTACTTCTTCCTCTTCCTCGAAGTCGTCATCATCGTCATAGTCCTCGTCAAGGTCATCATCATCATCGTATTCTTCATCTTCGTCAAATAAGTCATCATCATACTCGTCTTCTGTATCATTTAACTTAAAGAAATCCAGAAAACTCTTCTTACTATGCTTTGCCATTGTTATCTCCTTTATGATAAGTTATAGTTTCTTGCGCCGAATATGCCGGTTCCAACTCTAACAAGCGTTGCACCTTCCTCCACCGCAACAACATAATCATTTGTCATACCCATTGATAAGACACTCATATCGATATTATCAATGTTTTTAGAGGCTATGTCAAGGGATAAATCCCTTAATGTTCTAAAATAAACACGATTATCCTCAGGGTTTTCCACAAATGGGGCAATAGTCATAAGTCCCTTTACCTTTACATGAGGCAGATCCTTTATCTGCTCAATAAGCGGAAGGACTTCTTCACATCTTACACCAAACTTGGTCTCTTCCTCAGCAACATTTACTTCAATAAGTATGTTGGCTGTTACATTTCTTTTGACTGCTTCCTTTTCAATGGTCTTTGCCAGATTAAAGGAATCTACAGAGTGGATGAGACATGCCTTGTCAACTATGTATTTAACCTTGTTTGTCTGTAGGTGCCCTATAAGGTGCCAGTTTACAGGCGTTGATACCTTCTCATATTTGTCAACCATTTCCTGGACCTTGTTCTCTCCGAAATCACGGGTATCCGTGGTGGAGATAACCTCTTCGATGTCGGATAATGGTTTTGTCTTACTTACTGCAATAAGAGTTACCTCTTCAGGATTTCTTCCTGCCCTTTCACAGGCAAGTTCTATGTTCTTTCTGACAACAGCAATATTGTCCTTTAACATTTTATCATCTCCTTTGGGATTGTTGATTTTTCCTGTACAGAGTTATCAATATATTACCTGATTTTCAACTACTGTCTTATAATCAAGAACGATCCTGTCGTAGGCTGCTATTCCATGGGCGGTACCCTCCTCTATTATGGAGTAATCATCACCGTTTACAGTAACTACTATTCTTCTGAATGACGCTGTTCCCTGGGTTACGCAGTATACACCGGGCATGTCATATCTCTGACATGTAGTGACTGCAAACGTATCATTGGTGTCATTTTCTATAAGGACTGCGTCCGTATCCATATCGTCAGGATTCACATAGCAGTAGTCGTCATCTGTATAATATATGGTAGGGGAGATAAGCTTACTGGTTATCTCACCTGTGTCTGTCATAACCTTCTGGTTGAAGTATATTTCATCAGTATCTCCCTTGCCTGCCGTAAGATAGCTCTTAGGAATCATATATACCTGCTTGGTAAGTATTGATGAGTTAGGAATCTTAAGACCCTTTGTTTCACTGAACGAAAAGCTTACGTTAACGTACCTGTCAGATACATACTGTGCCAGATACCTTGTCATATTAAGTACTACAAATTTGCCGTTATCATTTGACACGAGATCATAGGAAGCTCTGTATTTCTTCGCCGAATCATCTATTGTAAATCTTAAGGTATCATTCTCATAGGATTCAATCTTGGTATACTCATCATCGGTAAGCTCTACAACAATCTGCCAGTCCTCACCGTCGATGATCTTATATACAGGTTCACCTACACCGATTATCTCACCAGTCTTAAGGGATTTCTTTTCATAGACTGTCTTATCAAAGCTCTCTGAGGTGAGATCATTTACGGTAGTGTCCTCAAATCCATCCTCAAAATATGTAACAATACCGCTTATATCGGATTTTACCGCAGCAAAAGTACTGTCAAATGAATTATCACTTGACAACTGGGCAAGAGCCATATCCTCATATATTTCAAGCACCTTATTGTCCAGGTTATTTTTAAAGTCATACACATCAGAGAAGCTGGATTCAGAAAAACCTGCCTTAAACATGGTAATCTGATCGGTTATATCCTTCTTCTCGGTTTCCGAAAGGGAATAGCCGTCTCCGTTCTGGGCTTCATAGAGGGCATCATGCATGGAACCTGTCTCATCTATGGAGTACACATTGGAGTTCTTGGATACCTTCTCACCGTTTCTGATGTAATAGCATACATAACCTGAGCTTGTACTGGTTTTTAGTTTTTCATTTCTCAATATAATGCCGGTCTTCTTGAAATCAGTATCATAAGAGCTCTCTTCAACCTGAAATACACCTGTGTCCACATTATTAACGGACATTATAATGCGAATCAGCATGTACACGAACATGATCGAAAAGAGGTAAAAGCCAAAGCCTATCTGTATAGGTTTCTTTTTACGTTTCTTTCTTTTTATAGGGGCACCCATAATACTCTCCCATTTAAAAAATTTTAAAAAATTACGCAAATCATATATTACAGAGCTGCAATGATATTTTCTGTATACTTCTCGGGAATTGTAGAAACATCCGTGGCAAAGCATATAACAAATTCAATCTCATATTTGTCTGAGACCTCCTTAACTTTGTCAAGAGCTTCTTCCACAGTTGTCTTATCTGAATATACGATAGTTGTGAAATTATCAATATAGATCTTCTCAATATTCTTATCCTGGGATATTATTCCAAGAATAAATCCAATAAACATATCAAGAGCTTCAATGTTATAGTTTGAACAGTTGATCATATTTACACGATTGGATAGTTCGTATAAATGCTTATTGTTGTTGTCAATAAATACTACAGAACCTGCAACAACCTTTACATCATTGTTTACCTTCTCAATAAGAACCTTTGTTTTTCCTTTTCCCTTGTCACCAGTAATAATTTCTAACATAGTGTCCTCCTCGTAAGTACTTTTTTATTTTGATGTTTTAATTAAGTCTGTAATATGTCCGTACAGTGTATCTCGATCAACATTTCCGGAGCATACTGCGAAAAACTTGTCTCCTGTAGAGTTATTTACAAATTCCACGATAAGACAGTGACCTGCCTGCATGGTGGTTCCTGATTTCCATGAACCTATGGAGAAACCTGAAGGAAGCTGATATTCTCCTGTCATAAATCCGTTTGTAGGCTCAAGCTCCTCACTGCAACTGTTTCCTGAAGGATCCTTATACTGGAAGGTATAGGATGATGTGGAGTCAATTACATATGCAAGATCGTGGGATGTAAATTCCTTAAATATAAGATAAAGATCATAGGCGGTTGTGTAGTGCCCATCATCATGGAGACCGTGTGGATTTTTGTAGTGGGTGTTGGTGGCACCGAGCTCCTTTGCCCTGGTATTCATTGCCTCAACAAATGCCGATTCACTTCCGCTTACAAGCTCGCTTAAGATTACGGCACAGTCATTGTAGGATGATATAAGAAGTCCGTAGAGAAGATCCTTGACGGTTGTCTTGCAGCCCACGGTAAGGGGACTGGCAACAGCACCCCAGTCATCGAAGGTTACGGTACGGTCAAGTGTCACCTCATCATCAAGAGATAAGGTTCCTGCTTCAATGCTCTCTATAACAAGAAGTCCCGTCATGAGCTTGGTCATGCTGGCAGGGTAGATAAGCTTATGGACATCCTTAACAACCTCCGGAGTATTGGTGGTGTCATTTATAAGTAATGTAGAATATGTATCGCTGTATTTGCTGTCATTTAATTCTGAATCATACTTCACCACTGCATACTTATCGGACATCATGGTGATGTCTGAGGTAGGCATGTCATTCTGGACAGACACCTTAAGCTGCTTTGAAGCAGAATAATCAGGTGCGGCACATCCGCTGAAGCATAAAACGGCAGCTAAAAATATTGAAATTATCTTGGATGTATTCTTCATAACAAGTTCTCTCCGGGTATATTATTTATAAAACTCACGCCAGTCAAGGTCACCTCTGTCCAGAGCAAGGATAAGAAGCTCTGCAGTGGCAAGGTTGGTGGCAAGGGGGATATTATGTGTATCACATAATGTGAAGATATTATTTATGTCAGGCTCATGCATCTTCGGATGAAGGGGATCTCTTAAGAATATGACCATATCAATGTCATTGTTCTCTATCTGGGCACCGAGCTGTTTCTCACCCCCAAGATGACCCGCTATATATTTATGGACGGTAAGGTTTGTAACCTCCTCTATAAGACGTCCTGTTGTTCCTGTGGCATACAATTCATTTTTGCTAAGAATACCTTTATATGCTATACAAAAGTTCTGCATAAGTTTTTTCTTGGCATCATGGGCAATTAAACCAATATTCATAGGTACCTCCTAATTCTCTGTGTATCATCAAGCAATCTGCTGTATATCAATAATTTTTTTTCTGTAGATTAACATTCATTACCAGCCCGATTCCTATACAGATACTAAGCAATGAACTGAGTCCGTAGCTGATAAACGGAAGCGGTATACCGGTATTTGGAAGTAATGCGGTCGCAACACCGATATTTATAAATGTCTGGAAGGCAAGCAGTGATGCTATACCTGTTGCAATGTACATTCCTTTCTGATTGTTGGCACGCCTGGCAACCCTTATACATTGTAACACTATAAGCAATAAAATTGCAATAATAATAACACTTCCCACGAAACCAACCTCTTCTCCTATGGCAGAGAATATGAAGTCAGTCTGCTGCTCTGAAATAAGATTTGTATCCTTAACAGTGGCGGCATCGGTATTGTTGAAGCCTTTGCCGGTAAGCTGTCCCGAACCTATGGCCATTACCGAGTTATCCTGCTGATCTGTGGATGAACCATATTCACTTCCGTACAGATGCCCGAGGATACGGTTTATCATGTAGTCGTTAAGAAACTGAGGCAGGTTATCCTGCTGAATATACCATAAAAATCCTGCCAGTGAAGGAACTAATATCAGTACCATGATACCAATAAGCTTAAGGCTTAAGCCTCCTACAAATATAACTATAAACAGTGTAAACAGAAGACATAATGTGGTTGAAAGGTCTGGTTCAATAAATATCAGGGCTGCAGGAACTGCAATAAATGCCGCAAGCTTCATAAGGCATTTAAAGGTGTTTAGCTCGTCATGATGTTTGTCCAGGAACACTGCAACACAGACTATCATGATGATCTTTGAGAACTCTGATGGCTGCAGGGTCAGACCTCCGATATATATCCATCTGCTGGCACCGTAGGATGTATCTGCACCAAAGCCTATGAGCTTAACAAGTATGAGCAGTACCAGGTTGATACCATAGAGGATCATATAGTATCTGCATATAAAGTTATAATCAATAAGGGAGACAACTATAAGTGCTGTTATACACAGTCCCACACCTATAAGCTGTTTGGTCATGTATGTAATATCTACACTTAATATGGTAAGGGTGCCGAGGGCTATGGCAGCCATTACAAGAAAAAGCAGCTTGAAATTATAATTCTTAAGCATGTATTTTCTGTCTTCCATATATTTTTCTTCTCTTCTGTTATGTATAAATTTCATTGTTATGCATTCTTCCTTCGAAATAATCTGAAAAACGGGTTACGCCTTGAGGCAAGATAATAATCATCAAATGCTATGGACTCGCCCATTATCCTTTTTGCTATATTCATAAATTCTATACCTGAGAAATTGGACTGACCTACAATGGGCTCTCCGGCATTGGTGGATATGACGATCTGGTCATCATCGGGCAGTACTCCGATAAGGTTTAAAGCAAGTATGGAGGCTACATCATCAACGGTCATCATGTCTCCGTGCTCTATCATATCGAAATGTACTCTGTTCACCACCAGGTCTATACGGGATATCTCATATGCCTCAAGCAATCCTACCACACGGTCTGCATCTCTTATTGCAGATACTGATGGGGTCGTTACCACTATGGCTCTATCTGCGGGCGCAATGGCATTCTTAAAACCCTGCTCTATACCCGCAGGGCAGTCAAGGATTATATAGTCAAATTCGTTTCTCAGATTGTCAACAAATTTTACAAGCTGTTCGGGCATAATGCTTGTCTTATCCTTGGTCTGGGCACAGGGCAGTAAAAAAAGATCGGGTATGTATCTGTCCTTTATTAAAGCTTGCTTATAACGGCAGTTTCCTTCAATGACATCCACCAGGTTGTATACAACTCTGTTCTCAAGCCCCATTACTACATCCAGATTTCTAAGTCCTATATCTGTATCAATAAGCAGAACTTTGTTTCGCAGCATGGCAAGACCGGTTCCCATATTTGCCGTGGTAGTGGTCTTTCCTACACCGCCCTTTCCGGAGGTTACAACTATTACTTCACACATATTATTTCACCCTTTCAAATACATTAGTCATACTTTCAATCCTTAATGATCTTATCAGGTGTATAATGCTCTAAAGAATATTTTATCGTTTTTAAGTACCGCAACGGCGGCTCTGTCCCAGGGATCGTAACGGCCGTCCCCGTATCTTCTGTACCTTCCGATCTGGACTATCTCAGGTCTCATACTTAAGGCTGCGATATACCTGTCTCTTTTTCTGTCGAGACCCGCTATGGCAAGCCCCTTAAGCTCCCCAACAATAATTATGTTTTTCAGGGTTGTAACTCTTGCACCGGCTTCAACATTTCCTATGAGCACAACGGATTTGTGGGTTTCAAGCACATCTCCCTCCGACATATTTCCATGAAAGTAAAGGACATCTTTTCTTTCTGTTACAAATAAAGCCGAAGGTGCTGTATCCTTCCTGATCTCAGGAAGCTTGCTCTCTACCGGTATAGGCTCTTTTTTTAACTTGTATTGTATAAAGTGTGTATTTATACAATCTAATGAATTTAACGAATCAATAAGCCAGGTTTTTTGAAGTTCATTAAGGTCCGCTCCGATAAACCTGATACTTATGTTTCCACATTTTGAAAAAAGTTCCGCTGACATGGTAAAGCGTTTAACGGTAAGTCTGTATATCCGGAGAAAATCCATTTCTCCAGGTAGCTGTACTATAAGTCCATTGGCATCAGCTTTTATTTTTACTGGATTATCCACTGGTATCTGCTCCTATAAAATATTCTTTCTTTCCTTAAGAAAGCTTATCGTAAGTAGCCTTGTGGTACTGGACTTATTAGTCAGACATCTGGTTGTCACCGGTAACAGTCATGTTTTCAAGGGCGTCAGGATCATACATATAAGCATAGACCATGGCGGCAAGCTCCTCTGCATTACCTGATGAGTATCCGTTAGGTATTACAGTTGTAACGCATACCTTAGGATTGCTGTATGGTGCGAAGGATATAAACAGGGCGTGGTTTGGTCTTGTTTTGTCCTCCTGTGCAGTACCGGTCTTACCGGCAACCTCAACATTTATCTTGTTAATAAGTGCATCCTTATCTGTATGGACAGATACAACCTGTCTCATACCCTGTTTTATTGTTTTCCAGTCAGAGGCCGGAATATCTATCTGGTTATATACTGTGTGCTCATCTTTATATACAGAGTTCCCTTCATTATCCTTTATTTCAGATACAAGGCTTAAGTTGTATACCGTACCTTCATTTGCAACGGCAGTTACATACCTTGCGATCTGGGTTGCGGTATAGTTGTGGGTACCCTGTCCGATGGCTGAACGTATAGCATCAGAATCTGAAATATGGGGATCACTTTCAGGAAGTTCAATCCCTGATGTAGTGTTAAGACCGAACATTTCAGCATACTTCTGTATTATCTTGATACCGGTGGTATTTTTGAAGGTTCCTGTGTCTGAGGTTCCCATTCTGTAGCCCATTTCATAGAAATAATAGTTACAGGATTCCTCTATAGCTCTGGCCATGGCTATATCTCCGTGAGCCATAGGATATATCCAACACTTGGCGGGATCCTCTGTTTTCTCGAATATACCTGTTGCATGTATTGTCTCATCTGCTGTCACAAGATTTTCTTCAAGAGCTGCGACAGAGGTGATTATCTTAAAGGTGGAACCGGGAGCCGTTTTCTGCATGGTTGCTCTGTTGTACATAGGTGTTGTCTTGTCATTTGTAACCTTTGCATAGTAATCAGGATCTATGGTGTTGGTAAGCAGGTTATTGTCATAGCTTGGATAACTTACCATAGCTCTGAGCTCACCGGTTGCAGGATCGGTCACAACTATTGATCCTGAACATGGATCCAGTGCAAGCATGGCAGGTGTAATCTCAAGATTTTTGATCTTGTTGTACATAAAATCATAGCTTCCCACAAGACCGCTCTTGAAATTAGCGTAATCTGTATCGCCATTTTCTGTCAGTATACCCTGGTCATACAGCAGATCGATTACATCGGCTCCTGTAATCTGACCAGATAATAACATGTATTTGAATATTAGTTTGTCGAAATCAGTATCATCCTTAAATTCTTCCAGAATATAGTCTGCAAGAACATCATATATTTCATCTGTATCGTAATAGTTACTGCTGGTGGATATACTGGAGATATCTATGGCACCCTTGCTTATACAGTACTTGAGATAATCATATGCCGATATAAGCTCATCCGCATAGTTTATATATGTTCTGTCTGTAGATGGAATTATGGTGTTGTCATATATTCCCTTGTTTTTTAACATTACGAATATATATTCCATGTAATCCTTGTACTCATCTGTAAGACCGTTTACAGGAGTATGATTCACCTTGAGGATACTGTCAAGCTGGTTAAGGATATTTGCTTTGGCAGTGCTAAAAGACTGGTATACACTCCTCTCCAGTTCACTGGCGTCAGCAGCAGATAGATTATCAATGCTTATTATGTTATTGTCAAACAGTGCCGCATATACATCCATGATGGTTATGTCATCATCACTTACTGCAAATGTTTCATTTCTCAGATGTGAAAGCAGGATACTCGAGATCTCCTGTTCCAGGGCATTATAGCAGTATTTCTGAAGGTCCGAGTCAATGGTAAGATATATGTCATTGCCCGCTACTGCATCAGTAGAATCGATAACCTCAAGAATCTTTCCCATGTTGTCCACGTACATCTTCTGGGACCCAGTGGTTCCTCTGAGTTGGGATTCAAACTGCTTTTCTATTCCCATTTTTCCTACCACATCACTCATGTCGTACTTATTCTTGTCATCAAGATTCTTATTATACTCATCCATTTCCTCTGACGAGATATTTCCTATATATCCTATTATATGAGCAAAATAAACGGAGTCATTGTATACTCTGTGAGATTCAATGTTCACATTCATTCCGTAGAGCTCGTCCTTGCTTTCGAGTATTGCAGCATAGGTTTCCTTGCTTACATCTGTGGCGATGTCAACGGACATGTATTGTTGATACCTGTTCAGCCATATCTCATATCTTACTGCCAGAATCTTTAGTACATACTCAGGAGAATATACATCATCTACGTCAAATAATTTTGAGCTGCGCATGTAATCATATACATCCTTTGCAGTTGAATTCTTCTGGGCGTCGGTTAGGGAATCAACGGAGCTTGCACCATATACGTTCATAAGGAATGTGTTGAGAGTTGTTCCCGATATGGTGAAGCAAAGGCTGCCGTCATCGTTGAGCTTGATAGGAAGATCAACGGACAGAGAGTCTCCGTTTTGTTCAAGTATCAGGATAGTTTTATATACTATCTGGTTTCTTAACTGGTTCACTGTCATGTCCATCTTCTTGGCGATACTTGTAAGGTCTGTGTCACTTACATAGGAAACAGCGTAGGATGACTCATTGTAGGCAATAAGCTTTCCGTTACAGTCATAAATATTTCCCCTTGAGGGCTCCACCGTTACGGTCTTTACCGACTTGTAGGTGAAGTTATTCTGGTACTTCTCTCCGTTCTTGATCTGAAGATTAAAGAGTCTCAGCACAAGAACAGAAAATAACACGATAAACAGCAAGCTTACGAAGAACAATCTGTGCTTAACGTGTTCAAATATGCTTTCTTTTATATAAATAAGAATTTCTCTGATCATAGTCCACACCATCCTGTAATGATGAAGTCTGAATTACTCCATGCCTTTTTCAAATTTTTTAAGAGTTTTGTTGACAAACACAAAAAACTTAAATACAACGACAGTAAGTATAGCGGTATAAAACATATCGGGTATAACGATATGTTTAAGATATTTAACAAAATCCAGCCTGTTCCTCATAAGGAAGAAAATAAGATAAGTGGAGAAATTAAACAGGAAATCGTCAAATATCATTATTATTACCGGAAGGAGTATGTCATCAACCTGATACAGCCTGTGAAAGAAGCCGTTACAGTAGCCTATCAGCATATAGATGAGCATATAAGGTCCGATAATAAAACCGAAGTAGATATCATATAAAAAACCGCAGAAAAAGCCTACAAACATTCCTTCCATTCTTCCGCGCATAAGTCCGAAGGATACCGTCAATATAAGCAGCAGGTTCGGATTTATATTGGCTATTTCTATTAAAGGAAGAAGGGATGTCTGCAGGACGAAACATATAATTATCAATATTCCAAGAACAATTATTCTCTTCAATAGATACACCTTCTAATCAGCAAATTTATTAATCGGTAACATTCTTTTTAGTCTGCAATACAACCAGAACCTCTTCAATATTGGAGAAGTCTGTGGCAGGGATTATATAAGCTCTCTTTGTGAGATTGTTGGAGTCATACTCTATCTTTGAGATATATCCAATGGTGAATCCTGCAAGATACTTGCTTGACACATATGAGGTCACAACCTCGTCACCCTCTTCTATCTCAGCGTCCTTGTCTATATTTTCTGCAATAAGATAGCCGTCCTCGTAATTTGTAAGGCTTCCTGATACATCACATATAGCCTCAGCCGGAAGTACCATGGCATTTACATTTGAAGTGTCATCGATGATGGCTCTTATCTGTGCATAGTCTGTCCCTGCGTCTGTTACGATACCGCAGAGACCATTTCCAAATAATACGTTGCAGCCTACAACTACTCCGTCATCAGTTCCCTTGTCTATATAGAATACATCAAACCAGTTGCCTGAATCCTTGGCTATGACCCTGGCGACAGTCTTTTTGTAATCAGGATATTTTGAGTCAAGCTCATACAGGTTTTTAAGACGGTTTAATTCGTAGGAATCCTGCTGATACTGTTTTATCTCTGACTGGTATGACTGGAGCTGCTCCTTAAGGTCGTTGTTCTCAGCCACTACATCCTCATAATTTCTGAAAGCGTCAACCTTCTTCTCAACATAGGTTCCTATGCTGTTGACACCCTTTTGCATAGGTGTGATTATAGCACCTGTAATTCCCTTAAGGGATGATGAAAGTCCGTCAAAAAACAGCGAAACAACCATCAGTATAACACATAAAATCGTAAGTGCCAGAAGTATATATTTCGGTGGCACATCTATTGGCTTTTTTCTACGTCTCATTTAATATATCCCCGTTCAGCTAAACTTACATAACATCTGTTCCCAAGGATTATATGGTCGGACAGCTTAATTTCAAGCAGACAGCCTGCCTGCTCTATTCTGTCTGTCACCTCCAGATCGGCAACACTTGGCTCCGGATCTCCTGATGGATGATTATGTAATAAAACAATATATACAGCCTTATATTTCAAGGCTTCGATATACACATCCCTTGAGGATACCAGTGACTGGTTCACCGTCCCCTCAGAAAGTGTTATTTCCTTTATCAGTCTGTGTTTACTGTCAAATAAAAGCAGATACACATACTCCTTCTCAAGATACCTGGTACTCTCCATAAAATAATCGGCAATGGTTGCCGGTGAGTCAAATATCATAAAAGGCTTGAGATTGGCTCTGCTCATTCTCTTTGACAGCTCCGCAATGCACATTATCTGGACAGCCTTAACAGGACCTATCCCAGATATAGCTACAAGAAGGTTATAATCCAGGTAATTAAGACCTGCTATCCCCTTGTGTACAGGATGGGCATTAAGAAGCCGTTCGCATAACTGCACCACATTGTGTTCCCTGCAGCCGGTTCTTAAAAAGATGGCAAGCAGCTCTGCGTCAGAGAGAGTTTCCACGCCATGATTCCGGCACTTCTCGTAAGGTCTCTCCTCTGAACACATGTCATGAATTGTTAATTTATCCATATGATACCTTTCCGCACGTCTTCTCCAGGCAGGGGTATAACGGATATTTCAAAGAATTAATTTACCATACAATAAGGTTTTTTTCTACCATTTTTTGTAAAGACACAATTATTCCATATTTTGCATGCTGGTAAGTAAGACCGCCCTGGAAGTAGACGGCATAAGGCTCTCTTATAGGCGCATCGGCACTTAACTCGATGGACGAGCCTGAGACAAATGCTCCTGCTGCCATAATTACCGGCGAATCATATCCCGGCATGTCCCACGGAACCGGAGTTACATAGCTGTCCACCGGGGCTGCTGCCTGTATGCCCTCGCAGAAGGCACACACTCTCTCCTCGTTTCCAAGCTCCACAGCCTGGATTATGTCATAGCGTGGCTCTGTGCTGTTTGGAACAGACTTAAAGCCAAGTCCCTCGTAGCAGTTTGCAGCAAATATAGCACCCTTTAATGCATTTGCAGTGACAGAAGGTGACAGGAACAATCCCTGGGCAAATGCCCTTGTGTTGTTAAGGGAAGCACCTACCTCCTTACCAAGTCCCGGAGTTGTAAGCCTGTATGAAGCATTCTCCACATACTCCTTCTTCCCGCAGATATATCCGCCTATAGGTGCAAGACCGCCTCCCGGATTTTTAATAAGGGAGCCCACCACCATGTCTGCACCGAAGTCAGAAGGCTCTACCGTCTGGACAAATTCGCCGTAGCAGTTGTCTACCATGCAGATAATGTCCGGATTGATACTCTTCACAAATGAAATAAGCTCACCGATTTTCTCGCAGGAGAAGGTAGGTCTCACGGCATAACCCTTTGAACGCTGTATCTCCACAAGTTTTGTCTTGTCATTTATGGCTTTTCTGATATTGTCGTAGTCGAAGCTTCCGTCAGGAAGAAGGTCAACCTGTCTGTAGGTAACTCCGTACTCTGCAAGGGAACCTCTGGCAGGAGTTATTCCGATGATGCTGTCTAAGGTATCGTAGGGCTTGCCTGCCGGTGCAAGGATTTCATCTCCCGGTCTTAAGTTGCCAAACAGTGCAGTGGCAAGGGCATGGGTTCCGCACACGATCTGGGAACGTACCAGTGCGTCCTCTGTATGGAACACGTCAGCATATATTGCCTCCAGGGCGTCCCGTCCCTCATCAGTGTAGCCGTAGCCTGTTGATCCTGCAAAATGAGCCTCGTTAAGTCTGTTATCCTGCATTGCCTTTATGACCTTGATCTGGTTGATCTCACACACCTTATCAATATCCCTGAAGCGTTTCGTCAGCCTTTCTTCTATGCTATCACAATATTCAAGTACTTTTTTGTCAATATTCATACTTGTATAAAAATCAAATAATTCTTTATTCATTATAAATCTTCCTTTTTATCTTATGATCTGCCGTGTCAATAATACATCATCCATATATGAAAGTATAGCATTGTCATCGGCAAATTCATTTTTATTTACCCATATAACATCTCTCTCCCGCTTAAACCAGGTGATCTGTCTTTTGGCAAAATGTCTGGTGTCCCTCTTTAAGATGTACACTGCTTCATCATAGCTGATATCCCTGGACAGGTAATCTATGATCTCCTTATAGCCAAGTCCCTGCATGGAAACCATATCTCTTGTGTAGCCCTGATCCATGAGTGCTTTAACCTCATCCACCAGACCGTTTTCCAGCATGATATCCACACGTCTGTCTATCCTGTTATAGAGCACATCTCTGCTGTTATTAAGAACAAAATATGCGAAATTGTAAGGGGAGGTTCTTGCCCGCTCCTCTTCATTGTGCTTTGATATCTGCTTTCCCGTCTTTTTATAAAACTCCAGGGCACGTATCACACGCTTTACGTTATTTTCGTGGATGGCGGCAGCAGAATCCGGATCCACAGCCTTAAGCATATCATGGAGCTTTGATACCCCGTAAGCGGAAGCCAGTTCTTCAAGCTCATGTCTGTAGGACATGTCTCCGTCATTTTCATCGAAATTAATGTCATATAACAGTGCCTGGATATAAAAGCCTGTGCCGCCTGTAATGATTGGGATATGATTTCTTGAATATATCTCATCCATGGCAGCAAGGGCATATTTCTTAAATAGCACAACGTTAAAATCCTCAGAGGGGTCAAGGATATCTATAAGATGATGTCTTACTCCATCCATTTCCTCCGGCATGATCTTTGCTGTTCCTATATCCATTTTTTTGTATACCTGCATGGAGTCCGCAGAAATTATCTCTCCGTTTACTTTTTTTGCAAGTAAAAGGGAAAGGTCTGTCTTACCCACTGCGGTAGGCCCTGTAAGTATGATCAAAGGCTTTTTTTCACTCATATTACACGATCCTCTTGAATTTCTTCTCAAGCTCTGCTTCTGTCATGGAGATAAGTGTAGGTCTTCCGTGAGGACAGGTGTATGGATTTTCAAGCTTAAGAAGCTGGTCTATAAGCACGTCGGCTTCCTTGAAGGAGATTTCAGTATTTCCCTTTATGGCTGCTTTACATGCCATTGTTGACAGCTTTGCGATAAAAGCTGTTATTGTAGAATTTTTGTTATTCTCACTTAATTCACCGATGAACTCCAGGAACAGCTCTCTGCCGTCTATGCCGAACAGATTGGCTGGAACTGATGAAAGCTTGTACTCTCTTCCTCCGAAGCTCTCAATGGTATATCCAAGATTTTCAAAGAATTCCATATTATCGTTTAAGAAGGTGATCTCGTCTGCTGTAAGAGTAACTATTGCCGGTGGCATAAGATACTGAGGGATGGCCTTCTTATTCCTGTAATTGTTCATGAGCTCCTCGAACTTTACCTTTTCGTGGGCTGCATGCTGATCCATGATAAATAATTTCTTATCATATTCAATAAGCCAGAAGGTCTTGAACACCTGACCGATAAGTCTGTGCTTAGGTCTTGCCTCCTCAGACAGCATTTTTGTGCCGAACATATCAAGCTGGCTGTATTTTTTCTCTTTTTCAGGAACCTGTGGCTGAGGGGCTGCAACATCTGCAGGGGCGGTGGTTTTGGTCTGCGTTGCAGTGCCTTCACCCGCCTGTGTATTGGTCACAGTGATCTCACTTGTGATACGGCTCACATTTACAGAATTATCTTTATCTGTAATATTCTCCTGATCTGCTGATAATGCCGATGTTGCCGGTGTGCTTTCATTAACCGGCTGCGACTGCGATTGCTGTGTTGCCTGCTGGGTCTGTGCCTGCTGTGATACCGGATTGTTTGGTATATTCTGTGGTTGATCCGGTACTCGGTTAAGTATCCTTGCATATGGATTGTTCTCAGGTTTTATTATAGGTTTTATGTTGTAAGGTCTTTCCGGTTCCTTTACGGCAGCAGGCTTTATGCCTATCTGTTCACGGCGCTGCTTCTCGAAAGGCTCCGGCGCGGCACCTGTATTTCTGTGGTTTAAGGTCTCCGCAGGCTTCTGTTTGCCCGGTGTCACCTCCGGTATAAGCTCTCTGTGAAGCAGTGCTTCCCTTATGGTGTCGTAGGTATAGTTATATATATCCGGCTCGTTCATGAACTTCATTTCCCTTTTTGCCGGGTGGATGTTCACATCAATCTGTGCCGGATCTATCTTGAAGTTTAATACTGTGAATGGGAACTTGTGTATCATTACAAAAGTCCTGAAGGCGTCTTCTATAGCTTTGGTTATAACAGGATTTTTAACATACCTGTTATTCACATAATAATCCTCAAAGGAACGGTTTCCTCTGGATACCGCTGGCTTTGCAATGTAACCTGATATCTCAAGGGTATTGAATTTCCTGTTTACATCAATAAGGTTTGAGGTAATGTCTCTTCCGTATATATGATATATAATGTCCTTAAGCTTTCCGTTTCCTGAAGTGAAGAGCTTATTGGTATTATTTGCAGTGAACTTAAAAGAAATCTCGGGATGGGACATACTTATACGACAGATAAGGTCATATATGTATGACATCTCTGTGGTGGGACTCTTCATGAACTTCTTTCTGGCAGGGGTGTTATAGAACAGATTTCTGACTATGATGGTGGTACCATCGGGACAGCCGATCTCCTCATAGGAAACTTCCTTGCCGCCGTGTATCTGGTATCTTATTCCGCACACGCTGTCCTTTTCTTTTGTTATAAGCTCCACCTGTCCAACAGAGGCAATAGAAGACAATGCCTCACCTCGAAATCCCAGAGATGACAGCTCAAGAAGATCTTCCACCTTTATGAGCTTACTTGTGGCATGCCTTAAGAAGGCGGTTCTTACCTCATCCCTGTTTATTCCCGATCCATTGTCAGTTATCCTGATAAATGACATTCCGCCGTCCTTTATCTCTATGGTTATGGCGGTGGCTCCCGAGTCAATGGAATTTTCAACTAATTCCTTTACAACGGAGCTGGGTCTTTCTATTACCTCGCCGGCTGCGATCTTGTCAATGGTTATCTGGTCAAGAACATTTATCATTTATTTAGCCTTTCCTGTAATTCATTGAGATAAAGCAGAGCCTTCATAGGTGTCATGTTGCCCAGATCTGCGGTTCTTATCTCCTGTATTATTGCACTTTCGTTAAAATCTGCAAATAATGACATCTGTCCGTCTGCTTTATTGTTTTTCTTACTCTTACTGTCAGAAAAATCATTTCTGACCTTTATATCTTTTATCTTTGTATTAATATCTGCGTCAATAAGGGTGTTGCAGATCTCATTTGCACGCTTTATTACAATATCCGGAACTCCTGCCAGCTTGGCAACCTGTATACCATAGCTTCTGTCGGCACCGCCCTTGATTATCTTCCTTAAGAATACTATGTCATCTCCATCCTCCTTGACGGCGATACAGTAGTTGTTCACAGAAGAAAGCTTGCCCTCAAGCTCTGTAAGCTCGTGGTAATGGGTGGCAAATAAGGTCTTTGCACCTAAAAGCTCACTGTTGCTTATGTACTCAACAACTGCCCAGGCAATACTTAATCCGTCATAGGTACTGGTTCCGCGGCCTATCTCATCAAGGATAAGGAGACTGTTCTTAGTGGCGTTTCTTAAGATGTTTGCCACCTCGCTCATCTCCACCATGAAGGTACTCTGACCGGAGGCCAGATCGTCTGAGGCACCTACTCTTGTAAATATCCTGTCGCATATGCCTATATGGGCATGGCTTGCAGGGACAAATGATCCTATCTGTGCCATAAGCACGATAAGTGCTGTCTGCCTCATGTAGGTGGATTTTCCTGCCATGTTAGGGCCTGTGATTATTGATATCCTGCTTTCAAGGTTGTTGAGATAGGTGTCATTTGCAATGAACATGTCATTGGCGGTCATCTTCTCAACTACAGGATGTCTTCCGTCCTTAATGTCGATAACTCCGTCGGTGGATATCTCCGGACGTATGTAATTGTTGGCAACTGCCACATATGACAGAGATGCCATAACGTCAAGGACTGCTATACAATGGGCTGTCTTCTGGACTCTTACAAGCTCTCCTGCCAGCCTGTCCCTAAGCTTCACATACTCTTGATACTCAAGAGCTGTAAGCTTGTCCTCGGAGCCTATGATGGTTCCTGCCAGCTCGTCAAGCTCCTTGGAGGTATATCTCTCGGCATTTGCCAGGGTCTGCTTTCTTATAAAGTACTCCGGCACAAGAGACTTAAAGGAGTTGGTAACCTCAAAATAATATCCGAATACCTTGTTGTACTTTACCTTAAGGTTTTTGATACCGGTCTTTTCCCGCTCTCTTGCTTCAAGGTCCGCAAGCCATGTCTTTCCGTCGGTCTTGGCATTTTTAAGAACATCTATATCGTTAAGATATCCATCTTTGAATATGCCGCCCTCCCTTATAAGAATTGGAGGGTCCTCGTTGATGGATGACTCAAGAAGCTCATAGAGGTCAGTCAGTTCATCAAGATCCTCATACATCTTCTTGAACAATGTGGTATCAAAGGCTGCCACAAGTCTCTTTATGAAAGGAAGCAGCTTCAAGGATGACTTAAAGGCGATAAGATCCCTTGGATTTGCTGTTCTTAAGGAGATACGGGTCATAAGTCTCTCCATGTCGTATATTGGATTTAAGTATTCCCTGATCTCGTCACGGGTTATGACATCATTGTTAAACGCCTCTATGGCGTCAAGTCTGTTATTGATCTCATCCTCCATAATAAGAGGCTGCTCTATGTAATTTTTTAAGAGACGGGCACCCATGGCTGTCTTTGTCTTGTCAAGTACCCATAAAAGTGAGCCTTTTTTGTTCTTGTCCCTTAAGGTTTCTGTAAGCTCCAGATTTCTTCTGGTGGAGCTGTCGATTATCATGTAATCATCTATGGAATATATCTCCAGCTTGTTTATATGCTCCAGGGAATTTTTCTGGGTTTCATGGAGATACTGGAGTAATGCTCCTGTGGAATATATGGATTCAGGCATGTCAGAAAGTCCGAGACCTGCCATATTGTTGGTGCCGAGCTGTCTTGAGATAACATCCTCGCAGATACTCTGGTTGAAATAGTGCTCCGGCGTCTTCGATATGGCTATCTTCTGACGATCTTTCATATACTCAAAGTCTAATGGGGCATTAAGGAAATCATCATTGCCGATTATCTCTGACGGAGAATATTTGTTTATCTCATCAGCAAGCTTTGCTATGGATGAGATACGGCAGGTTTTAAATTCACCTGTAGTTATGTCAACTACCGATACTCCCGACATATCCTTTGACAGATATATGCTCATGAGATAGTTGTTGGTATTCTCATCAAGGATAGCCTGGGACATATTTGTACCCGGTGTGACAACACGGATAACATCACGCTTAACAAGTCCCTTGGCAAGCTTCGGATCCTCCACCTGTTCACAGATAGCCACCTTAAATCCATTTTCAATAAGCTTATTGAGATAAACATCACAGGCATGGTAAGGAACGCCGCACATAGGTGCCCTTTCCTCCTGACCGCAATCCTTTCCGGTAAGGGTTATCTCAAGTACCTTTGAAGCGGTTATGGCATCCTCAAAGAACATTTCATAGAAATCACCTATCCTGTAGAAAAGTATACAGTCCTTATATTTCTCTTTCACCTCCACATATTGTTGCATCATTGGTGTTAATGCTGCCATTATTTATATCCTCTTTTCTGAAGTTTATACGCTTAGATAACAGCTTCGCCCATGTAATAAAAGCCCTTGCTCTCCACAAGCTTCACATCTATTATCTTTCCTATAAGGGATTCACATCCCACAAAATGTACAAGGGTATTGTTTGAAAGTCTTCCTGTAAGAAGGCTTCCGTTCTCCTCGCTCTTTCCCTCAACCAACACAGGAAGAACCTGTCCGGTAAGTCCTTTTATCTTCTCGGCACTTATCTCCTGTACCCTCTTTATAAGTCTCTGGTATCTTTCATTTATCACAGCCTTGTCATTTGTATCTGTCATGGCAGCTGCCGGGGTTCCGGTCCTCTTTGAATAGATAAATGTAAATGCTGCGTCATATCTGACCTGCTCTACCATATCCATGGTATCATTAAAGTCCTCTTCGGTCTCTCCCGGGAAGCCTACGATAATGTCGGTGGTAAGTGCTATATCAGGTATCCTGTTTCTGATCTTATCCACAAGGGTAAGGTACTGCTCCCTTGTATAGCTTCGGTTCATCTGCTTTAATATACGGCTTGATCCTGACTGTACAGGAAGATGAAGATGTCTGCACACTTTGTCCGAAGAAGCCATAACCTCTATAAGCTCATCTGACAGATCCTTAGGATGGGATGTCATGAATCGGACTCTTTTTATCTTGTCTATCTCAGTAACCCTCTTAAGTAATTGTGCAAATGTTATATTCTCCTTAAGTCCCTTGCCGTAGGAATTAACATTCTGACCCAGGAGCATGATCTCCACAACTCCGTCATCTGCAAGTCTTTTGATCTCGTTTATGATATCCTCAGGCTCCCTGCTGCGTTCTCTTCCCCTTACATAAGGAACGATACAGTAGGTACAGAAATTATTACAGCCGAACATGATATTTACACCGGACTTAAAACTGCTGTCCCTTGTGGTGGGAAGATCCTCCACAATAAGGTTGGTGTCCTTCCATATATCGATGACTGTGCCCTTTGCATGAAAGCTGTTGCAGTATAATTCCGCAAGCTTATATACATTATGGGTTCCAAACACTATATCAACGAATTTGTACTTTTCGCTGATGGTCTGTACCACCTGGGGCTCCTGCATCATACATCCGCACAGGGCTATCATCATGTGGGGATTTGACTCCTTCTCATGCTTCATGATACCCAGATGTCCATATACCTTACGGTTGGCATTCTCTCTCACGGTACAGGTGTTGTATATTACAAAATCTGCTTCCTCGCTGTCGGATCTTTTATAGCCTATGGTCTCAAGTATTCCTGCAAGCTTCTCTGAGTCTCTTACATTCATCTGACAGCCAAAGGTCTTTATGGTACAGGTAAGGTCTCTTCCTGCCTCTTCCCTTTTAAGCTTATAGATCTCTTTGGCCTTTTTTATGAAGTAATACTGTCTTTCCGGCTCATTCGCAGGAACCGGCTCCATTATGTCAATCTTATCTAAATTATTTATAATTTCCTTACTGGTCATATCTGTTAATTATCCTTTTTGTTTTTGCGAGATATTTACTTATCGTATTTGCTTATCATGTCTGTGAGGTTCTTCATGTTGTCTGAAACCCGGTCGCTTATATCCATGTAGCGGAACTTCGCCTTTATTTCATTTAAGTCATTCTGCTCAAGGAAAGGAAGCTGCTCCTTGTAGCATGGGTCATCAGTGAAATATAATTTCAGTGCCCTTAAGGCGTCCCTGTAGCCAAGTTCTATCCGGAAGAGTATGTCTTTTTGGGAGTAATTCAATGTACCATCAATAAGGTCTCCCAGATACACACTCGGGTATATCTCTATGAAGTCTGCGTCCTTATAGCCGGATAAATCCTTGGCGTTCTTCCTGCCGCAGCCCACCACGATGATATGTCTGTAGCCATTGTGGTATAATACCTCCACAGGGATATTGTTTGAAAGACCTCCGTCAACCATTTCCTGGTTTTCATAGGTTACCGATTCGTAGAGAAACGGAAGGGCTGAAGCTGCACATAAAAGATCTATGATCTCATCCTTAGGAAGATCGTTAAGCTTATAATAATTCTCTTTCTTTGCCCCATCAGATATTACTGTGGTGTTTATGTATGTGCTGATATTTCCTGCATAGAATTTGTCGAAATCAATATATCTGTTTAGGATATCCACAAGCCCCTTCCGGTTAAAAAATCCCGGCTTGCCGTTAAACATAAGGGATGGATCTGCTTCAAATACTGTTTCGAATTTTATATCCTTCCACACCTTCTCAGGAAGCTCAGGATCCTGCATGTTATAGAGCATGGAATTTAATGCACCTATGGAGGCTCCCGATACAGCCTTTATGCGTTTAAACATATCATACTTGGCAAGTGCCTTTATAACACCTGCTTCATAGGCACCCTTTCCGCCACCACCGCCGAAGCATACGGCGAAGTCTCCTTCCGGTACGGCAGCAATACTCTTACTGTGCTCCATACCGCACATGGACGCCTTTACCTTCTCATCCAGTTCCCTTAATTTTGCCTGAAGCTCGTTATTATCCATATTTACCACCTCAAAATGGCACCATATACTTCTTGGTGCCATAAGCTTGTTGACAGACTACGTGTTGCTGCTATTCTCTGATCTGGCCATTGCCATATATTATATATTTCGTGGATGTGAGAGCTAAAAGTCCCATAGGTCCCCTTGCATGAAGCTTCTGTGTGCTTATGCCTATCTCGGCTCCGAATCCGAACATAAATCCATCTGTAAAACGTGTTGACGCATTGACATATACACAGGCAGAATCAATCTCATCAAGAAATCTCTGGGCACTGTTGTAATCCTCTGTGATTATAGCCTCGGAGTGACCTGTACTGCAGTTGTTTATATGCTCCACGGCTTCATCAAAGCTGTCAACGATCTTGGCTGATATGATCTTGGCAAGATACTCTGTCTTGAAATCATCTTCTGTGGCTTCCTTTATGTAACTGTCTATTGCCATTGCGGCCTTATCTCCACGTATCTCACAGTCATTTTCCTTAAGATCTGCAACGATAAGAGGAATTGCAAGATCGGCAATGTCCTTGTGGATAACCAGTGACTCACAGGCGTTACATACACCTAAACGCTGAAGCTTTGCATTGTGGATTATAGGTATCGCCTTGTTAAGATCTGCGTATTTGTCGACGTAAATGTGGCAATTGCCTGTACCTGTTTCAATTACAGGAACAGTTGCGTTCTCAACCACATTCTTTATAAGTCCCGCACCGCCTCTCGGTATGAGCAGATCAACATATTTGTTAAGCTTAAGAAGTTCATTTACAATGGCACGGTCGGTATTTTCTATAAGGATTATGGCGTCCTCTGTAATACCACTTGACGCAAGGGACTCCCTTATTACATTTACAAGGGCGATATTTGAATTTATACAGTCACTTCCGCCACGAAGTATTACCGCATTGCCGGTCTTAAAGGTAAGGGCAAATGCGTCAACGGTAACATTAGGTCTTGATTCATAGATTATTCCGATAACTCCCATAGGAACGCGCTTCTTGCCAATAAGAAGTCCGTTAGGTCTCTTCTTCATATCAATGACCTCACCTATAGGATCTTCAAGGTCTGCCACCTGCCTTAATCCCTCTACTATGCCGTCAAATCTGGAATCCGTAAGCATAAGTCTGTCTACAAGTGCCTCCGGCATGTGGTTTTTTCTTCCATTTTCCACGTCAATCTCATTTGCACTGATTATCTCTGACTTGTGGGCAAGAAGATCCTCTGCCACCTTAAGAAGTGCGTTGTTTTTTTCCGCCTGGCCAAGTCTTGCCATTATCCTTGAAGCTTTCTTGGCACTTGCTCCGATATTCTCTAAATACATGTTATGCTCCACCTCCGGTTATGATCTGCGTCTCTGTGCATAAAGCAGATACTCCAATATCAAATTCTTCTGTGTCTATGTGGTCTATCACCTGAAAGTCATAGGCGAGACCAATGGTCTTAAGATCATGGTGCTCCATAAAATAACGGTCGTAATAACCGCCGCCGAAGCCTATGCGGTTAAGTTCCCTGTCAAATACTATCCCCGGCACCAGCATTACATCTGATTGCTCCGGCACCACTATATCATCAGATACAGGCTCCGGGATATTAAAGCTTCCGGGCTTCAACTGGGAGAAATCCGTGATCCCCACGAAATCCATTTCCTTACCCCGAACTCTTGGGGCGCATACCTTTATGCCCCGGTCAAGGCAGAATTTTATGATGTTTATGGTATCTACCTCTTTATATGCACTGACATAGGTAAATATCCGGCTTATGTCATCAAACACACCGAAATCTCTCAGATTGTTGAATATAAGTGCCGAGTGTAAGCCTATATATTCATTGGTCAATGCTCTTCTTTTTTCTTTGATAGTATTTCTTGCCTGATCTTTATCCATATTAAAATTAAACTCTCTTTGTACTGATTGAAATCAAACTATCGTTGTTTTAATTAAAATCAAACTTTCTTTGTCTTGTCAAATTTGCTCAGATCTGTGATACTGCCATCCTTTTCCTTAATGCTTATGTTGTTAAGAGTGTTTCTCAGGTCATTCTTTATTGCCCACACATACTCCTGCCTGAGAGCCTTCTGCTCTTCCTTTTCAGCCTCCGTAAGTCCCATGGTCTTTGACTTGTGATACAGTTCATTTATTCTGGCTATTTTCTTATCATCCATACTTTTCTACTCCAGATATTCCTTGCTTAATATAAATTTCTCCACATTGAAGTCCTTTTCCTTATGAGACAGGAACAATGTGCCTATGTCCTCGCCGTGTAAGAGCCTGTTTATATTATTTAAATCCGCTCCCGACACGATGGCCATATCGGTGTTTGAGTTGGTGGCTATCCTTGCAGCGGCAATCTTGGTGGACATGCCACCGGTGCCGTAGCTGCTCATGGCTCCCTTCGCCATGGACTTAATGTTATCGTCTATCTCCTCTACCACATGGATAAGCTTGGCGTCTGCATGGGTATGAGGATCGTCTGTATAGAGACCGTCTATATCTGTAAGGATTATAAGCAGGTCTGCATGTATCATTGACGCAACTATGGCTGACAATGTATCATTATCTCCAAAGGTAACGCTGTCATCAAGCTCATCTATTCCCACTGTATCATTTTCATTTACAACAGGAACCACATCAAGCTGCAGCAGCTCGTTAAATGTGTTTATGGCATTGTGACGTCTCTCATCTGAGGACACCACGTCAAATGTGAGAAGAACCTGTGCTGCTGTCTTATGATATTCAAAGAAGAGCTTCTGGTAGATCATCATAAGCTGTCCCTGGCCTACTGCGGCACATGCCTGCTTTAAGGATACGGTCTTAGGCTTTCTAAGTAATCCGAGAGCCTTGACTCCCACGCCTATGGCACCTGATGAAACAAGGACTACCTCCTTGCCCTGATTTTTCAGATCGCATATTATCCTTACAAGCTTCTCAAGCTTATCATAGTCAAGACCGCCGGTCTCTTCATGTATAAGGGATGAGGAACCGATCTTTATAACTATCCTGTTTTTATTTTTGAAATATTTTTCTTTATCCATTATATATAATCCTGTCACTTTCCTGTCTTGTGTGTTTTGATTTTTATTCATGTGTATTCTTATATCTTGATATTACAGCCTCCGCTGCCTTTATTCCGTCCACTGCCGCAGAGGTTATGCCACCGGCATATCCGGCACCTTCACCACAGGGGTAAATCAGTCCGTGATATGATGTCATTTCCTCATTTCTGGTTATCCTTACAGGCGATGAGGTTCTTGCCTCGATCCCGCTTATCACTGCGTCATCACAGGCATAGCCCGGCATATATCTGTCGAAGGCCAAAACTCCTTCTATTATAGCATTCTTTATATACTTAGGCAAACAGTCTTTAAGGCTTGCCAGGCGGTATTTTCCCTTGATACAGGGCTTTATATTCCCAAGATGAGATATTTTTTCATCTGTTTTAAAGCCCTTAAAAGTAGTTACCGGAATATCTCCGTTTCCTGCCTTGTATGCCATCTCCTCGTAATGCTCCTGCATGTACATACCTGCCAGAGGATGATCTGAGCCGAAATCCTCGGGAGTGACATTTACTACCACGGCACTGTTTGAATTGTCTGCCATTCTGTCACTGTAGCTCATGCCATTTACACATAATCTTCCGGACTCCGATGAGGAATTTACAACATAACCTCCGGGACACATGCAGAAGGAATACACGGATCTTCCGTTCTCACAGCTATGAGCGAACTTGTAATCTGCGGTAGGCAGAAGCTTCTCATACTCCGGCTTATCGCCATACTTCCCCCGGTTAATGAACTCCCTTTTATGTTCGATCCTGACTCCCATGGCAAATGCCTTCTGTTCCACCTTAAGTCCCTTGTCATACAGAAGTTTGAAGGTGTCCCTGGCACTGTGGCCTATGGCAAGGATAAGCACTTCCGTGTTGTAGGTTGTTACTTGTTCGTCCTTAAGTATGGATAAGTTAAGTGTCCCATCTTCATTTAAAGTAAAGTCCGTAAGCTTTGATGAGAAATTCACCTGCCCTCCAAGCCTTATGATATCCTGACGGATATTCTTGACTACCTTAGCAAGAACATCCGTGCCTATATGGGGCTTATTTGATACAAGTATCTCCGGATCCGCTCCATACTCTGCAAATGTCTTTAAAACAAAGGTTCTTCTTCCTGACTTATCCTTTATTACTGAGTTTAGCTTGCCGTCAGAGAAGGTGCCTGCCCCGCCTTCGCCAAACAGCACATTTGATTCAGGATTAAGGGGGGTGTCGCCATTCCAGAAATCATTAACACATTTTGTCCTGCTGTCCACATCCATTCCACGTTCAAACACTATAGGATTAAATCCCAGCCTAGCCAGCATTAACGCTGCAAATAATCCTGCGGGTCCCATTCCCACCACCACCGGAGGAGCCTTGATGACACTTTCTCCTGTTACCTGTGGGATATATTCAACAGGTGTAGTCAACATAATATTTTTATTGTTTACTCGTTTTAATATACTTTTTTCATTGACATTAAGGATGTCGCAGGAGATAACGATCTTAATATCATTTATCTTTCTATCATCAATGGACAGCTTGGATATCCTGTACTCAGGTACGGTCTTAAGCTTAAGCTGTCTCGTTATCTCAGCCTCAAGGTCTCTATTGGTATATCCGGGTTTAAGTTTTATATTGTTTATCCTTATCATATATGTATTCCTTCTCCGGCTGCCATTCCGGTTATTACTGCCCATGTTATATTGTAGCCTCCGCATATTCCGTCCACGTCAAGAGCCTCACCTGTTACAAAGAGACCATCTAAAAGCTTTGACTCCATTGTTACGGGATTGAAATATGATGTATCTGCACCACCGCTTACAACCTGTGCCTCACTGTAATCTCCATGACCGGTAATATCAAATTCCAGATTTTTAATGGTGTGGGCAAGGGCTGCCGCTTCTTTATCAGTAATATTTTTCACAGGTCTGTTTTCTACACCTGCAATGTCCATGACATATTGTACTGCTCTTTCATTTAACATGCCGTTAAGACATGCAAATACGGTTCTGTCACCATTTGCAGATTTGGAATTTATTATGATTTTTTCTATCTCTTCTTCCGTAAGCTCGGGAACCAGGGATATATATATCTTCACCCTGTGTCCTTCATGAAGACACCTTACTGCCTGGGAGCTCAGATTAAATATCATTATTCCTGACAGATATTCACCGCTTATCTGAAGCTCACCCTGTTCGTGTCCGTATTCTATGTCATCAACTGTAAGCCTTGCTTCGGCAGCAGTACGCAGGCCGTTCATTCCCGATATGTTCCGGCTGCACTTTAACTTACATAATGCCGGATACACAGGGATCATCCTGTGGCCTGTAGTCTCAAGAAGCTTATAGCCTGTATCACTTCCACCGAGACTTTCGTAGGAAGAGCCTCCGGTACTTATAATAAGATTTCTGCACTGATAGGTGCCCTTGTCTGTTGTCACCTTAAAGAGATTTTCTCCATCAATTGAAACATTTTTTATATCGGTTATACCTGTGACCTCTTCCTTAAGCCTAACTTCAATACCGAGGCTTTTTATCCTGTCTGAAAGGCTCCATACCACTGTGGAAGCCTGCAGGGACATGGGGTAGAAATATCCGTTGGTGTCAGTCGATGGAACTCCAAGCTCAAAGAAGAAATCATTTACCCGCCTGTAGCTGTCATTGTTTATAATTTCATAAGGAAAAAATTCCTGACTGCTGTTATAGCAGGATATGTCAAAGTGTGCGTTTGATATGTTACATCTTCCGTTACCTGTGGCATATAATTTCCTGCCAAGCTTCTTGTTCTTATCTATTATGAGAACACCGGGAGCCTCATTTGACTGTTTCCCTGATGTATTCTGTTTTATTTTCTCTGCAGCCTTAATGGCAGCCACTATTCCGGAGGCTCCGCCACCTGCTATGATCGCATTATATATCATATGTTCTCCTTGATCCTGCCGTCACGTTCCGGCGTGCATCTTTCATGCGGAACCTCCATAACCTGACAGATAAAATCTCTGGTTTTAAAATAAAGTTTCTGACTTCACAGGTTAGATTTTAACATTTTCACTCATATGATTCAAGAAATGAAAATAATTCGTTTAAGGAATTGAAATGCATACCATAGTGTATCCTCACCCTGTCATTTAAAGGGAAAGCGGTCACCTGTATGTCAGTATACATATACAGGTTTTTATCTCCTGTAAGTATGACGGCAGCGCCATCAAGTTCCATAAGATAATACCCATCCACAGCATTTACATTATCATCGTTAAGAACAGTTGTGATATTCTTCATGTCATTACCTATGATTCCCGTAGCCTCCCTGCCTTCGTCATCTGCAATGCTCATCCTCATATAAGGAGTGACGTCCATATCACTTACCTTATGGATCTCACATACGTCAGTGCCGCTTACTCCGGGTATGAAAAATTTAAGGACAAATCCTATTACTGTGAACATTAATGTAATTACGGCACCTATAAGTATCAGCTTTCTCACCACACAAATCCCCTCTTTGTATCCGGATGTTTTGAAAACCTTTTCAAAAAACATATTTTCATCACAATAAGGACAAAGAAAATTCACAAATATATATT
>ERZ1026852.370-NODE-370-length-29218-cov-26.610671_pt1 | contig 29218 bp, 51 predicted proteins | sample MGYA00380156_ERZ1026852 | MGnify/ENA primary metagenome ERZ1026852 (study PRJEB33269, sample SAMEA4719792) | human gut metagenome | biome: human-associated habitat; feature: organic feature; material: feces | place: Cameroon | collected 2013-10 ...
TAAAAGATGGCAAAGATTTAATTTTGGGCTGCGCCTTGCGATAAATTTCCACCATTTTTTGAAAAAATTAAATTTTTTTGTATAGTCCCCCGCATTAAAATTAAATTTCAGATAGATAAAGATCAAAAAAGTATAAAGGATCAATAAAATCCGACTTTTAGAACATTAAAATTAAATTTTCCCCGACAATTTTTCGTAAAATAGCATAAAAAAGCGACATTTTGAACATTTTATAATAAAAGTAGTGGTAAAATGGGGTGTAAAACAGTCAAAAGCGACTTTTAGAACATTAATTTTCTGCAGAAACAAAAAAACTGCGGGGATTTTTTAAAAATTAGCGGTGCAATATCACTTTTAGAACATTTTTAGGTGGAAGAAAAGATCAATAAAAGGTAGGATAATAAGGGGAGATAGAGAATAAAATTAATTTTTCGTATATTTATAAAGATAAAAAAACCAAAGAGGTTAAAAAAATGAAGAAGATTGTAATTAGTATGGCTATGGTAGCTATGATGGTTGCCATGGTCTCCTGTGGCGGGAGAAAGCCAAAGGCTGAGGTGAGTAATGCAGACAGTGTTGAGGTTGTAGCAGACAGCAGCGTTGTTGGAGACAGTACTGTAGTATCTCAGTAGGTTATGATACTCAATTGAGTATCCGTGCGCGTAGGGCGCATGAGGAATGGTTGTCCGTGGTGAGCGGGCAATTTTTTTTTTGTATATAGGACAGGGAAAAATTAATTTTCAGATATTAGTATATAAGAAAGCACCCATCAGGCAGCAGTATGAAAGAACCCGATGGGTGGTGGTTATTGAAGAGCGAATACTTCCGATATTTAATTTTTTGTTTCTTGTTCAGGATTCTTAACAGATTGTAGGGAATCCGTTTGTGTCAGGGTTTTAACCATGGTAACTGCTTGGGTGGTGGTAGATTTAATTTTGTTGATACCGTCTTCCACAGCCGTACCGCAGTCTTTAGCTATATCTCCTGAAGAATTAAAATTAAGGAGATATGTTGCAATGGCGGTTATGCCTGCAAGTATGACAATAAATTTAATTAGTGATTTCATTTTGGGATAAAATTAATTTTTATAACAAATATATTAAAAAAATTAAATTTTAATAAATATGATCGCACATGGTACTCATTTGAGTATTTATATATGTGAGGGGGCGTATGTGAGATTAGAGATATGGGAAGAGGTATTCATTTTGCCATGTAGGGTTATTCATATTGTTAGCCATTTCGAGCATAAGGTTTGGGAGATTATCGATGTTGTCAGATTCAACGAGTTGAGTTGAGGCATCTAAATCATTGGCGTAGGCGATGAAGGCGTCCAAGCCGTTATCAAAGAATTGATTTTTATAGTTGAGCCACACATTAGGCTGTGATGAGATATTGAGATTAAGTTCAGTATCAAAATACATCACGGCATAGTATTTGTGTTTTGGCTTGTCTGTATTGTTATTGTTGTTGTTAATATTATCGGGAAAATTAATTTTCACTTCTGTCCGATAAGATTCCAAGATTTTATTTTGGATATTGTCATTATTTTTTTTCATATTAAAATTTGTTTAATAGTTGGGGTACGAGATTATCGTATAACTCGGCATCACTTTTTTGGAGGTATATAGCCGTTATGAACTATTGTGTGTATTTTAGGGGGTGTCTTGTACTCAGTTGAGTATAATTGTACCTTCTATTTGATTTGACTGAAAATAAAACGTTTTTCTACGCAGGTAGAGGCAATGATAGTTTTATTTCATCGTCATAGTTATCCAAGATATAGTTCAGCAATTTAATTTTATTGCTATTGTCAAGGGAGCAATAGAACTCAAAGAAGTCGTTTCTGTTGTTCAGATATTTGTCAAGCATAAAGTCCCTATTATCAAACCAAAGGTCAAGGATGAATTTCGGGTATCCGATTTTGACGGAGTTTGAATTTTCCACCCATTTGATTTTGAAATTAATACTGAATGAAATCAGTTTGTTCATTGCTTCCAATTTAATGTTTCTTTCTTCCATATTGTAGAATTGATTTTCAATAGTGATGCAAAGATAATAAAAAGATTTAATTCTGCAAAACGATCTTATAAAACGTTTTAGATTTTTATTGATATGAGGGTAAAATTAAATTTGGAAAATTAAAGAAAAATTTTATTTTATAGGATAATGATATTATATATTAAAACGTTTTATATATGTGTGTGCGATGGAATACACTCTCCTATCCACTCAATGTAGATTAAAGTATACTCTCCTACTACATTAAAAAATGTTCAGCCCTTGTTGGAAATTTAATTCCTAAAGTATTATATCTTTATTGTGGCGGACTTCTCATAAAAACACCTCCTTTCTTTAATTTTCTTATGCAAATATAGTAAAAAAATTGGTTCTGCAAAATTAAATTTTAGGATATATTCATAATGGGATTATTCTATAAAATAAAAAAATAATTTTGATTTCAAAATTTAATTTTAATTTTTTAATACAATATATAGTAATGGCTGAGGTGTCGTAGGGTAATGTCTTGTATAATAGTTGCATATAGTTAAAAACGATTTAATTTTGAGTGATATATGCAGGGTGATATAGTTATATAGGTTGAGGGCAGATAGTTAAAAATAAAACGATTTAGATTTATAGTAGGGATAAAAAAGCGGAACACCATTAAGGTATTCCGTTTAATTGTTTTTGGTGCAGGGGTTTTTATTCGCCCATAGGTTTTCTTGAAGTATTGCTTGAGAAATAGAAAGCATTGTCTTCGGTGATGATAATATGGTCAAGCAGATGCATACTGAAAAAGCCTAATGCTTTCTGCAAGTTTTCAGTTTCTTTTATGTCCGCTTGGCTTGGTCTTGGATTACCGCTCGGATGATTGTGGCAAAGGATTACACCGCTACTGAATGTATCAAGGGCGGCTTTTACAATCATCTTGGCATCTATTATGGTAGAAGCCGTACCGCCCTGTGAAACCTTATAATAGCCCGTTATTTTGTTGTCTTGGTTCAGAAGCAGGGCAATACATACCTCGCATATAGCAAGGTCGATATTTTCCTTTTCATAGATAGCCCTCAACACACTTTCTGCCTGCGCATCTTGGCTGATACGTTTATTTGCATTGTATGACAACATAGGCTCGTTCAGTCTCTCGCATCTGAAAACGTGGTTGTAGATGAAATTTGTCTCCATAATCAAAAAATTGTTTTAATTGTTGTATTTAATTTGGTACTGCAAATGTAGTCAAAAAGATTGGAACAAAAAAATTAATTTTCAATTATTTTTCGATTTTAATAATGGAGGTATTATTCCATAAAATAGAAAAAAAAATTAAGAAAGCCAAATTTAATTATATAAAAAGCACCACACCTATTTTTAATTTTCATATAGGCATGGTGCAGGATATTATTATACTTCCGAAATTGGGCATTGTCCGATATACGGGACATTGATATTCCACAGATTGAATTTGCGCAGGTCATTGGCCATTTGGTCAAACTCGTCCCATTTGGTGATGAACGCATCTATCTTCGATTCGATTTCGTTCAGTTGTTCCAAATAGTTTTTAAGGCGTTCTTTGTAGGATGTCAGCATTTTGACGCAAGCATCCTTATCTTTCATAACACTCTTATCATACAATATTGGATAACTTTCACCAATTTCGTATTTAGGTGTCATTTCCAATGTTTTGCCCCATACACTATCATAATTGGTATAAAATAGACAAAGGCCTTTTTCGGAATATGAAGTATATGGACGGACGGCAACTTCCTTTTCTTTCAGTTCACTATTGATAGCATCGAACCATTTTGTTCCGAAACGTTTGCCGTTCTCGGGGAGTCTTGCCAAAATCAAATCTATGGTGTCAACAAACCTCTCATAGACCGCTATTTGTTTTTTTACCAACTTAAGGTACGTTTTCTTGTCATAATATTCAATCATAACCATAACATCAAATTGTTTTTATTGTTTTACAATGCAAATGTAGTCATTTTTTGGGAAACCGCAAAATTTAATTTGCGATTGCCTTTTTAATCATCTCCAAGATTTCTGTCGCGGACATATTGGATTTGATAGTAATTGAGATTGTTTGCTCTTTTGGCGTTTCCTTTTTCTCATCTTCAAATGTGCAGACCTTATAGTCTTTCACTATATTTTTGTTGGCATTAAATGCTTCTGCTTCGGTTGCATATCCTACGGACATTATAGGCCTTGTTTCTCTTGACATTATAAGTCCGTCATTGTAGAACATCATTGTTCTATAACAAGTTTTAGTTATTCTTGGCTGATTTAGGAAAATTTCCCAATGTTTAACATCTAAAGTATTATAACTTCCGTGGTCAAGATATCCCATAATATAACCCTTTGTGTAGATAGGGAGATTTACTATATCAATAACCTTTCGTGATACAATGCCATTCTTTGCATCCTCAACTGAATTATAGACGGGTAGCCAATTAAATCTATCCTTAATGGTGAAGCACACTCTGATTCGGTTATTCTCGTTAGAATCAATAAAGAACATTACATTCCCATTCAAATCATCATTATCATTGGCCGACGTTGCAACACCTTTAAGGTTAAATTGAAAAGCATTACTGCCCAAATCGATATAAGATTTGCTAAGTCTTATTGCTACGATTTCTTCTTGATAAATGACATAAAATACATCGCCATTTTTGAAATTAGGTACGAGGATTAGGCTATCACTCCAATTTATGTTTGATTGATTCATAATTAAAAAATTGTTTTTATTGTTTTACAATGCAAATGTAATAAAAATTTTGCTAACTTCAAAATTAATTTTGCTATCCTTTATGGATTTCTGTTTCGACAATTTCTATTGTCACGTATGAATCTCCACTTGACATACGATACCAATCATCCACCTTTTGCACTTCCGCATCTGTGAAATCGGCTGCATAGCCATCAATTTCTTTGCTTGCCCATTTTCTCGCATCGGCAAGGTTTTCAAATACTTCTACCGAACAAGAGTTGTAATCCACATACTCTACAAGGGTTTTTGCTACATATACTTTCATAATCTTTAATTTTTTTTAATCGTTATATCTTTCTTACGATGCAAAGATATACAAAAACATTGGTATAAAAAAAATTAATTTGCAATTATTTCATATAAATCGTTTTAGTAGAGGTTAGGGCTATTATCCTATAAAATAAAAAAACATTTTTAATTTCCAAATTTAATTGTAAAAAAACAAAGGGAAACCGAAAATTAAATTTCAGTTTCCCAATGCAACAAAACATTTTAATTATGAATTTACTTCCAATTCTTAAGTTCTATGATTGATTCCACAAAATTGCAGTTGGTGGGCAGGATTGGTTCGGAAAGGTCTTCCATAGCCTTTGTCTTGGCTTCCTGCCAATTACTTGCCTGCACCTCAACGATATACCTTTGTGTGATTGTTCCCTTAACCTTATAGGCCTTTTTGAGGTGCTTGTCAATCAATACGTCAATGCCAAGTTTCTTGCGGTATTCCTTAATGGCTTCCGTGTCGTTATGATAAATTTTATCCAATACGGGATAGCCAAGGGAGTTTACTTCCTCTAAAAGAGTTTCAAGCGTTGTTTGGTCTATTGCTTTCATCAAGTCGAGTGTGATGAGATTGTTTTGGCAGATATGCAGGAAATGTTCATTGAACAAATCACACACAACACCATACAAAGCATTATCATTATATAGGCTGAAAATTTCCTGCAGGGTGATATCATCCTCGGGGTCGTACATCCCATAGATTGCATCACGGATAAATTTAGGCGACATTTCTCCGCTATTGTGCAGAAATTCCTCATTGAACTCGGTTTCCAAACCTTTAATGATTGTGTCCAAGATAGTGCGCACATTCTTTCTGTCAATGCGGACATTGGCATACTCGACTTCTTCCACTTCGTCTTCCTTTATGTCTTCTTTCACTTCGTCCTTTGTATCATCCTGCTTTGTTTTTTTCACTACCTCAAAATCATAATAGTTTTCATCATCGGCAGGGCAATAATATGGGTACTGAATATCCTCAACGATTTCGTGGCAAAGGTCAAGCCCGTAGTCCCGAGTTACCACGTTTTCCGCAAGTGGGTAAAGGTTCTCCCTCCTTTCTTCATAAATTGCTTTAGTAACCACATCACGCACCACGCAGTAATCTGAATAGACTTCAATGATGTCGCACCATTTCGCATTTGCCGTGTTATAGCAACTGCAGCCTACTACCTGCTTGTCCAAGTTTTTCAATTTTCCTATTTCCATAATCAAATGTTGTTTTAATTGTTAATGTTAATTGTTGTAATTTTCTTACAATGCAAAGTTAATGAAAAGTTTTTAATCTGCAAAATTAATTTTACTATTTGTTGTCATGCAATACATCATAGATTTTTAGCAACTCGGGATAAAAAAGGTCGTCAAATCCTTGCAACAAGGCTTTAATTTGCTCCTTTGAATCTTTTATAAGGCGGTCACTGATAATATCGTCAAGAATTTCTTGCATAGTTTTTGTTTCCATTTCATGCATAAGGCCGTTCAATGCATCTATACCCTCTCCGTAGTTATTGCGGATATAATCAGCAATAAAATTATTACGTCCGATTTTACTGCCGTATTTGGCTTCAAACAAACGCACCATACATTTGACGATATGATTTAGCATATTCCGACATGTTTCGTCCCTCACTTCATAGGTGACATCATCCTTGCCCACGTATTCATTATAATAGGGTGTATAGTATGGCTCTTTGATTTTTCCGTCAGTATTGTAGCAGACCTTACAATTTTTGTTCGTTTTCAGACATACTCCGTCAGCATTTGGATACAAGTCTACCATTTTGACTTTGTGTGGTTTTACCATGTTGCCCTCAACCTTACATTCCTTATTGTATACATCCACGTATTTGATAACCACCCAATTTCCGTCATACATATCGTATGCATCAGCACCAACAATGAATTGGTCGAGATTTTTTACTTCTTCCATAATTTTTAATGTTTTTGTTACTGCAAATGTAATAATAAACTTTGGAATAAAAAAATTAAAATCGTTTTAATGGGGAAAAATTTTTATAGGCAGGGAAATATCCATTATCCTATAAAATAAAAAAATTTTTGGATTATACAAATAAAAATAGGGAAACAATTTGATTTTGTCTCCCTATATTCTTGTGGCATGTTTGGTGCTACCTTATGCGATAACTCCGTATTTCTCCTCTGCGTTTTTCACGATTACCGTCCATACATGTTCCCTCAAGAACTCTTCCGCATCTTCTTCTGTCGGATGATAGAGTTCGGGACACTCGGGGTCACTCCCGCCAAGGATGTCGCTATATTCATAATATACATTACCCTCATCATCATAGCACTTGTCAAAACGCACTCCGAACTTGTCCTTTTCGGCATTGCCTACCATTTCGATAATAGCCGTTGGGTCGTTTGTGGCAAGCAGGGCTGAAATATAACCCTCATCGAAATCATCGTCTTTCTGCGAAGCAATGTCGGTATCAATCGCATATCTGAAGATTCTTGTCTCCTCGGGGGTCAGTTCATTCTCGTTGAGGACAAAATCTATCAGTGTCGGAACATTGATATAATCATCATCGGCAAAACAATCGCGGATAACATCCCAACTTTTCAGCCTAAAACGTTTTTCCACTTCGTTTTTGACAAACCCTGCCACAAGTTCAACCATATCATCTGTCGTGGTCTTTTCAAAGGTTTTCGCTTTCAGAAATGAAACGAGAGTATCGGAAAGGCGTTTTGGAATTGTGTCATACTCGTCAAAGACAATACCGATAGCGATTCGGTAGGCAAGCACACTCGGTGTTTCTTCCCCGTTGAGGTCTCCGAAAATCTTAACGCGTCCCGTGTTCTTTTTCAAGGTATTATTAGCCTTGTAATTCTTTTTTGATAAGTTAATTTTTCCCATAATCAAATAATGTTTTTTCTTATTGCAAATGTAATAAAAGTTTTTGTGTCTGCAAAATTTAATTTTATATAGTAAGGCTTTATGAAACCCACTAATCGTCTATTTCAATCTCATTGATAAGAAACTTCTCCCAATCCGTATCGACAAGACTTGTAATTGATGATACACGGCTTCTTTCCACCACCTTAAAACCTCTTTCGGGGAAAAGGTCATGAGATATCACCCATGTGAGTTTGGTATCCTCAACGGCTTTTTTCATCACTTCCTGCGCCTCTTTCTTGGTGGAATAAACACCGATACATCTTCCACCGATGTCTCCATTGTAACTCCAAATATTCGTAAGTGCATATCTTGCCATAATCAATAATGCTTTAATTGTTAACCTTGTTTTGTTTCCTTTACACTTGCAAATATAGTAAAAGTTTTGATAACCGCAAAATTAATTTTTATATAAATCATTTTAATAATTACCGAAGATTGTTGGCTCTATTATCCTATAAAATAAAAAAATAGTTGATATAAACAAATAAAAATTGAGGGCAAGAAGAAAATTTCCTCTTACCCTCTCCAATTAAAAACAAAAAACTATGAATAGTACAAACAATTATGCTGATTTGGTTTTCTTCTCCGCGTTTTCCACTGCCGAAAGAAGAATCTTGTCAATGGTCTCATTGCGTAGCCTGTCACAAAGTGCCTTCATACTTCCGATAGGCACTTTGCTCGGATTGTAATGCTCATTATACATCAAAAGCAATGTAATGCCCTTGCGGATAGCCGTTGAATCCTGCCTTAACTGAACATCGTTGGAAAGTAGGTCTTTCTTCGTTGCCCTCGCCTTTTTGCTGTTTCCGTCAGTTTCGATTTTTCCCTCAACCCTCTCGGCAAGTTCAAGCAACTCCTTTACTGCCCCGTCCTTGTCGTCCTTTCCGTGTGCAGAATAAATCTGCCTTACAAGTACTCCGCTTACTTTTCCGTCCGCGATAAGTTTCTGAATACGTTCATCGCGGTTGAGGTGTCCCAAACAATAGTTTACCTTGCTATGCTTTCCGCCTGCAATCTTCTCCGCAATTTCTTCCTTGGTCATGCCCTCGTCAAGAAGTTTCTTGTAGGCAATGGCCAATTCCATTTCGTTGAAGCCCTTTCCCTCGTTCCTAATAATCTGCTGAACGAGAAGTGCCTTTTGGTCTGAAGATTTTGGCTGAAACAATGCAGGAATCCTATCAATAGTCACACCTCTATCCAATAGGCTCATAACCGCCCTATATCGTCTTTCTCCGTCAATCAAGCGGTATTTTTCATTTCCACTCTCATCCTTGAACGGGACAACTGAAATAGGGTTCAGTATGCCGTTTTCCTCAATCTGCTTGGCAAGTGTGTCAATGTCGCCAAAGTCCTCTCTTGAATTGAATCCGTCCTCAACGACAATGTTGCGTGGGTCAATCTTGTAAATGTCTGTCTTTGTTGTCTTGTTTGTCTCCATAATCAAATAATGTTTTCTTTAGTGTTGCAAAGTTAATAAAAAGTTTTGGTTCTACAAAATTTAATTTTCGGTTATCATGTTTTTCAGTGCTTTCAACTCATTAACCGAAAGTTCCTGCAATGGGATGAACCATGTCCCGTCAGATGAAATGATACCCACCTCGTTGTTGTCAATGGACATCGTATCATACTTTTTCCCGTCAATGAACATGAAAGGGAATACAATCGTGCGGTCGTGCCTGCCGTCAAGCATAGACGACAACTGACTTACCAATGTGTTCTTGTTCGTAGCCATAGCATTATCCGATTAGGTCTTCACAATGGATGCGTATATCCTCCCAATAATCGTCAGTATTGTCAATAATGAGATAACTACATTCTCTACTGTCTATTGAGCAATCATCCATATCCACGTCCTTGAAATGCCCTTGCTTATGAATTAAGTCAATGGTGTCTTCCATTTCTTTCTGTGCGGCTTCAAGAGTACGGCAGGGCGTTACCTCTATAATAGTTTCTCCGTCCACGTTGCTTTCCCATACCACAACATAAATTTTTTCTTTTGTTGTTTCCATAATCAAATGTTGTTTTTATTGTTAAACTTGTTTGTTCCTTTACATCTGCAAATGTAATGAAAGTTTTGTTAACTGCAAAATTTAATTTTATATAAACAAATAAATGTACCTACATTTTTAGTGTAGATACATTCATCTTCCTTGTTGATACTCAACCGAGTATATTATGCTTTTCTGCCAAGAACCCATTTACCGATTTCCGTCCAATCCACGTATCGGCATCCTCTCACAAACCATTTGCCCTCCTCGTTCCTAAAGTATTGGTATTCCTCTGACTCCTCAAACATCTTGTCACTGAACTGAGGCTCGCAATATTCCCAATCATCGTCTCTCCAAGCGTGATAAGGAACACCCGTTAAGGACATATCTCCACCTGCGATGAGGTGCTCCATTACATAGTCAAAATCCTTGTCCAAGAATCCTTCGTAAATATCTGCGCCAAGCCTCTCGGGATATCCGTCCCAATGGTGATATACCTCAACGAAATTTGCATCCTCGGGGATTGTTACCTCGGGCGTGTCATAAGGCAGATTCTTTTCTGCGTTAGGGCTTTTGATGAACTTGTATGTCTTTCCCCTTTTCTCCTGCGGTATTGCTACCATAATTGTACTACGTGTTGCCATAATGTTTTTTAATTTTATGTTTGCAAATATAATAAAAAGTTTTTGGACTACCAAATTTTATTTTCCAAGATACCAAACTCTATCTTTCATAGCAAGTTTGTCCCATTCACCATAAGGGACTTTATACTCTTGCAGTTTCTTGTCGGAGAGTATCTGTTTCATAAAACGTTTTATTTGCCTTATTTTAGGCTTCCTGTCAAATCTGACCCATTCAATCAGTTCATCACTGCCGTGTGTTTCCGAATGAAGCCTTGCTGCCAAATAAATCGGTTTGCCCCTATTCCATTTCTTTGCATCAGCCCAAGACAGATATCGCCAAAGTTCTCTGTCCTGCCAAATGAAGTAAACATAAAATAGGTTGCCTTTGTTGTTATAAGTTGTCATAATAAATGTTTTAATTGTTCTTGCGTTGCAAAGATAAACAAAAACATTGGAATAAAAAAATTAAATTTTGATTTGGTTTTTACAAAAGTTTTTTTATCTAAAACGTTTTATATAAGTGTATGTATTGGAGTCTACTCTCCTATCCACTTTGTTTGTAACGGAGTATACTCTCCTACTACATCAAAAAAAAATGTTCAGCCCTTGTTGAGAATTTAATCTCTAAAAATATATCCTATGTTCTTGGTGGGTCTCTCATATTTCCTCCTTTCTTATGGTGCAAATATAATGAAAAAGATTGGTTCTACAAAATTTATTTACAAAAAAAGGGAAACTTTTTAAGTTCCCCTTGCTTGGCTATTGTCAGCCTTATTTCCACGTACCTTTGCTCTCGGCAATAATCTTCTCTGCAAGTTCAAGAGCGGTCGTGTTCTTCGTGATTTCAACCGAAATGGTCTTTTTCTCCTCTTTCTTCGGCTCATCATCAAAGCCGATAACTTCCATTTTGTTCTTTTTCCTTTTAAGGAACGCAATGACTTCTTCCTCTGATTTGAAGCTACAATTCGGTGCGGGGGTCAAATCGTCTTTGAGAAGTCGATACCCGTCCTCATATAACTCTACTTTCTTAAAGGTTTTATTGACAATGGTAGGAGTTAAAGTTTCCGTATTGTAACCCCATTGTTTTGTCGAAATATCATACCGATCGAACTGAATATCCGTAAACCCTTCCGTATAGCACGGCAAACCATATAAGTCTAACATGTCGGAAAACTTATTTCCGCGTTTTGCATCTTCCAATGTCTTGTAAAAACAAGTAAATACGATATCGTACACGTTTGCATTAAGCGACAAGTAATCTCCTCTCACGTGAGTTATTCGGCACTTGTTGCTCTTGCCGAACTGAATGTTTATTCCTTTAGGAAACTCCAAATCGCATACAATATCTCTGCAATCATTTTGCTGATTAAGTAAGATATAAGGATTCTTAACCCTTACTGCAAGGAATTTGCCATTATTGATAACATAAAATACGTCTCCATTGTGAATGTTCGGAACGTTTACTATTGGAATACTCATAATTTATAAATGTTTTAATTGTTTAACTTGTTTGTTTCTTACAATGCAAATGTAGTGAAAATACTTGGTTCTGCAAAATTAAATTTCAAACATTTTTCACTTCCTCAACTCTAAAAAGAACGTCTCCCTCCCTCATATCGGAAACGGCTTCTTCCTTGTTGTTATAGACAGGTATCACCCCGTCACTGAATGTCAATGGCTTGAACTCCCCGTTAGCCAATTTCCTTAAAATAATGTAGTCCATAATCAAATGTTGTTTTTAATTTCTACTGCAAAGTTAAGCAAAAAGTTCGGAATAAAAAATAAATTTTCAATTAAATCGTTTCAGTATGCAGAATTAATTTTGGGAGTATTATCCTATAAAATAGCAAAAAAAATTAAATCTCCAAATCTTTTTTCAAGATATCGGAGATTTTCTCCCTCTTGTATTTTTTCTTGTTTCGGAATGTCCTTGCAGGATAGAATCCGTATTCCTCCCGTGAAGCCTTTTTCATCGCTTCTGCCACGCCTTTGGGCGGGTTGTGGTATTTCTTCTTGTGTCCCATGATATAATTCAAAATAGGGGCGGAAAAGCCTTAAATTTTCCGCTCCCTGCGTTAAACAATTAAACAACAAATCAGATATGACAATCCATGATATATACGTTTGTTTCGGGGTCTATCTTGGCAAGTGCTTCATCCACTTTCTTGTTGTATTCCGTTGAAATGTGGCCGTATGTGACTGCCCACCAACCGACCTCATGTTCTGCTATCCACTCATTGTCAGTGACAATCTGTGAAATCGGATAGGTAGTTTTGTCTACATATTCCTGCTCGGTACACATATATTCATCGGGATTGCCCCAACTGCATATATTATCATTATATGCCTTAACATCGGGTTGTTCCCAATAAAGGTCTCGATTTTCTTTTTTTTCAGAAAAATCTTTCCCATACTCTTTCTTAAGCATATCCCATGTCTTGAAGTTAGGCACGTGCCCCAAAATCTCAACATATCTTCGGTATGAGTTCCGTCTTCTCTCTTTCTCTTTTTCCAACGTTGCAGGGAAATCAATATACTTCAGTCTGATTTCGTTGGTATCCCGAATGTGCTCGTATTCTTTCTTGAATACAAGGTCGTCGCTTCCGTCTCCGTTGTAGTACGTGACATCCCCGTAATAATCATACTTGGCGTTGGGATGGCAGAAATAGGCCGCCTTTACGAGTTTATCCCCGTCAAAACGGGCGTAGTCCTGCTTTTCTATGGTATCTACCTGCTCTTCTACGTCAGTCGTGACAATATCAAAATCATTATCCTCTAATTCTTCCATTGTCTTATCTGCGTATCTGCTTGTGCAGTCTACTTTCTCGAAATAATTTTTATCACTCTCGCAATATGGCTCAAGTGCCTTTTCGTAATCATCCGAAATCACCATTGCTCTAAAATGTGTCATAATTTTTAATGTTTTTTTTGTTTTACACTTGCAAATATAAACAAAAGTTTTGAAACCGCAAAATTAAATTTAGTCGGTAATGAGGATTTTCTTTCCCTCAATGGTCTCACTGATAATGCTAATCTTGACGAATGATGCATTTGTTTCCGAATGGTCATAACGGCAGAAGAAATACTCTTCCTCGTTGTCTTCTTCATCTGCATCATAGTTTTCCATTATTTCATTTTTTATCTTGGCGTAATGCTTAAGGGCGTTCTCCTTGTCCGCATAAACGTATGCACTTGTGGTATCACTTTTTGCAAAGTGGGCGGTAAGCAAGTAAATTTTCTTCTGTTCCATAACTCTTAATGTTTTATCGGTCTATTTCCCATTTACGATAATTCGGAATATTCATATCATGCAGTTTGCAATACTTGTTATATAGTCTCCTCGCCTTTGCCCAATTCTTTTCGCACGGAGTAATTCCCCCGTTATCTTCCTTGCCGTTCATAAACTGCCCGTCACTTTTGAACTTAAACACCCCTCTATAATTTCTAAATCCGATACGGACTTTCAGTGTATCTCTAAGGACAATCAAGCAAAGGCACACTGCCAAGTCATAAGGCTGTCTTGCGGTTTTGCAGAAATGAAAGCCTAAATCCCTTGTGTTAATGCAGAATGTTTCATAATCCTCATATTTCTCTGCATCACCATTAAAGATGATACAATTATCATCTATGATTGGTTCTCCATAGCCGTCGCCCCCTTTAAGGCATTTAGACACTTCGGGAAATGTCTTGAAAATATCCTTTATGATTTCAGCCGCCTTTGGCATGGTTTCCGTTGCCCTCTTATCACCAATCTTGAAATAATGTGTGTATCCCATAATCCTTAATGTTTTAATTGTTTCTTAACTACTGCAAATGTAAGCAAAAAAGTCAAGACTACAAAATTTATTTGCATCTTTTAGTAAAAAAAATTAAATTTGGAAATATTACATAAATTTTTATTTTATAGGTTAATAGGCTATGTTGCCTTTAGTTCTTGTTGAGGTATTATTCTATAAAATAAAAAAAATTTGGATTATGCAAATAAAAATGAGGATTGGGACTTTAATTTTTCCCAACCCTCAAGACATAATGATAGAACATTTATTTTCCCATAGGTTTCAACCTCCGATTAAAAAGTTCCCGTAGTGCAGAACTGAAGTCGATATCGTCAAATTCAGTGCCATATTGGTACATTTCCGTATTTCCTATGCCATGTTCTTTGCTACAACAATATGGGGTTTCTTCACCCACCACCCACATTGTTGCAGTATACTGAAAAGGCGGTGCGGAATCGTAATCCCTTTCGGGTTTTGTCTTGTCAATAACTTCCTTTTTTCCCCAATCGAAATTGTCAAGATAGCCGTTAGTCTTGCTTATCACAACCCCAATGCCGTCAAAAGATATCCTGCTTTTGTCAACATTTCTAAACTTCCTTGTCTTGTCGGCCATAAACGTAATAAACAATCGTTTGTCTGCGTTATAAGTTGGGATGTCCCTCTTTAACGTCTTGTCATACTTCTCCACGAGGGCAGAAATCCGTTTGATGAACTTCTGCTTTTCATCCTCCGACATAGGGAGGTAACTTTGACTGATAAAATTTCCGAACTTTGCCATAATACCTTAATTTTCTTACAATGCAAAGATAATAAAAATCTTCATTCCTACAAAATTAAATTTCAATTAAATCGGTTTATTCCTCAAAATAGTCATTGGGAATTGATATGTAGGCCGTACCGATTAACAAGCCAATAATAAATGCCGTCATATATTAGAAGATTTGATAACTACCTACGCAACGCGATTGGTCTCCATAATAGAACTTGATATGGTATTCCTTGTTGTCTGCGGTAAGGTCAAATGAACGATACATCACATAATTGTCCTCGCTATCTTGGCTATCGACTGCATCATCGTAACCCTCATCACAAAATTTAACTTTCCCGAATTGGGACAGAACGTATTCCGCATTGTTGATATCCCTGCCCATTATGGCGTGCCAAAGGACCTCATCCAAAAATTTTTTATCCATAATCAAAAATCTTTAATCGTTGTCTATATCCTCTCCGTATATACCAAGTTCCACCTGCTTGTACCTATTGTTTACCTTTAGGACACAAACCCATCTGGTATGAATATTTAACATATCATCTTCTTTTATCCCGTCTTTCACCCATGCCTCCTTTATGCCTTTGTGATGAAACCACATCATCTCAACTGCTTTGTCCAAATGTTTATAAACGCCAATAACCTCAACTCTGCTCTCTTTATTGTCGCCCGTAAAGAGGGCGGTCAACACCCATACTTTCTCCATAACTCTTAATGTTTTTTGTTACTGCAAATATAATCAAAGTCATTTGAATAAAAAAATTAATTTGCAATTATTTTCATATAAATCGTTTTAATAAACGTTGAGGTCTGTCGGCTTTATTATTCTATAAAATAAAATATTTCTTGGCGTTTCCAAATCTTTTTTATATAAAAAAGCCACTCCACAAACTTTTTCCTGCTTGCAGAGTGGCACTTCAATAAAATAAAAGTATGGCCGCAAATAACTTGATTTTGTCAAAAATTTTTTTATTTTTTACAAGTCAGTTTGAAATTGTCAAGTTCCGTAAGGGTGATGACGATAAAGACCTTTGTGTCAATGGAAAATGTCCTTATTTCAGAATTTTAATCAAAAGAAAATAGCGCAATTATTTTTTGTGAATTAAAATTCTTGCATAAGTTTCCCTATTATTGATTGTGAACCTTTTACCATAGTGAGGATTATCCTCTACATACCTGTCAAGTCCCACAATTTCAAACTGACTTGGGTTGTACCTATATAAAAATGTAATTGGCACACCCATAATTCCGTCATAATCCTTTGGAATTTCACAGACCTTTGAAACTTCTATCGCATTGTAATTATCGTATTTTGGAAATTCTTCCTCATTGTATTTCTTGTAGAGTGTGATTTCCTCGTGGCGTTTCTTAATATCAAGATTGGTAAACCAACAAATACTGCCGAATTTAGCAATGATATCACCATTTGGAAGAACCTCACAATTTTTGTTTGTGACTTGCGGTACTCTAAATGTCTTTACCATATTGTTGCCTGTCCAAAGTTTGTTTTCCTTAATCAACGGGAAAATCTCCTTGTAGGTGATTGCGTTTTGGTTTCCGATTACAAGAAACTTCTTGCCATACTCAACCAACGTGGCAATATAGTCTCTGAACAGGCTGAAAGGTGGGTTCGTAACCACAATGTCGGCTTCTTTCAAAAGTTCAATACATTCTTCAGAACGGAAGTCTCCATTGCCCTTAAGTTCGCTAACCTTGATTTCAGTATCGTCAAGTTTGCCGTTGCCATTTGTGTCGCCCTCATAAACCAACACAGAGCCGTGTCCGTCTTCATTATAGGACGTAGTAACCAACTTTTTCAGTCCATAATCGCTGAACTTCTTTTGGAAAAATCGAAAGAAATTTGACTTCCTTGCGTCATCGCAGTTACAATATACAACCTTGCCTGCAAAGTGGCTCTTATAGTGTTTGAGTTCATTCTCAATATCTGAAAGTTGAGTGTAGAACTCATCGTTTTTTGCCTTTTTAGCATTTGAAAGACTCGTATTTGCCATAATCATTATTGTTTTTAACACTGCAAAGATAATAATAATTATCTTAACTTCAAAATTTATTTTTTACTATTATCCTATAAAATAAAAAAATAAATCAAACAAACAAAAAATATGGTCGGAAAATTTGTTAATTTTTCCGGCCATTTTCCTAAAGTTCAAAACACTCGTCACTTTCATATTCGGGTGCGTTATCCCTGCTCTCTGCTTCTTTTTTCGGTAAGGTATTGACTACCTCAACATTACCCTCATCATCCTCAAGTGTTGCTTCATATATGTAACGTCCTTTCAGTACATCAAGAGCCTCATCACATTCGTCTCTCGTAAAGACCTTGTGATTTGCGGTCGTTGTTTCCAAAAACCCGTCTCCATAAGACAAAACATATCTTGTTGGTGTTATCTTAATGCTATAGTACATTAGGCAACTACTCCATAAAGGTTATACATTTCCCACTCTGAAATGACAAGAGCACCCTCATATTCCTTTGCTTCCTCATCTGCAAGGGCTTTTGTGTTGAGGATTACGGGATTTCCGTCCTCCCACTGCAACGGCTGAAATTTTCCGTTTCCGTCTTCGTCTTCCCCGACCTTTAGCATTACTGCATAATTGTTTTTTGCCCTATCCTCAAGATAGGTCTTCTTTGAGGTGAATCCGAATGTCTTTGCTGACTTTGTAATAAATGCGTTAAGCAACTTCTTTGTAATCTTTTCCATATTTCTGAAAATTTTTAATTGTTATTCTTTTTTTTGGTATAATTATTTATTTTCCTTGTCCAACCATTTCAGTTCCCCGATAAGGTCGTCATAGAGCCACGCAAGGTTCTTGATGTCGAAAGCCCAAAACGGCAACTGCTCGGTGCTGTACTTGACTTTCTTGACAAACGTAAGTTGCTTATTGACATACCTTATCTCCTTAATGCCCATGCTCTCCCATTCAAGGTTTTCGCAATTTTGGATATCCAAAACTCCGTCTTTTCCCCTCTCCTCAACAAGTTCCTTAAATGCTTCTACAATTTCATTCGTGATGTCGTTAATCCTATCACCAAAATTATGTACTTCCATATTATTTTGTATTTTTATTTATGTTGTTGATTTTTTCGTTCAATGCATCATAAGCAAGTGCAATCGTACATTGTAAAATAGCAATTATCATAAGTGCCGCGCCTCCAAGAGTATCTGCATTAAAAAACCTGTAATAAGATTCCACACAAATAGAATCCAATAAATTATCTTAAATAATATAACCGATACTTTTAATAATTTATCCATATCTTAATCTTTTTACTTTTTGTTCCTACAATACAAAGTTAATAAAAGTTTTTATTTCCACAAAATTTATTTTGCATTGTTTTCTTTTTTCTTTGTTGAGGTACTGACTACCATAAACTGATAGTTTTTAGCGCCTGCCCTCGTGAGGTATTCTGCCCTCATCAATCTCAATCTAAACATATTTCAATTTCTTTTTCTCTACTGCAAATGTAATTAAAATTTTGATAAGTACAAAATTAAATTTTTCAACTAAATCGTTTTAATAAATGTTGAGGGTTGTTGGTACTATTACCCTATAAAATAAAAAAATAATCGGCAATCCCAAATGGAACTGCCGAAAAATTAAATTTTAACGAAGAAGAAAGACTTCACCCTTTAGACTTCTTACGTGTCTTTCCGAATAGCATTGAGGAATTGGAGCGATTAGGCTTTCATTAAAAGAAAATCTTGTAGGTTTCGACCCCTGCTTGATTTTGTCTTGCGTGTTTTTGTGCAAATCGGTGAAATACGTTTGGGAGATGTCATTAAATGTTGCCTGCCCGTCAAGTTCAAAATCAATACCGCCTTTTTGGTTTATGTATTTTGGCTTTTCATTTGGCATCACTACAAGCACATTGTCTTGATTGAATTTTTTACATTCGGCAATGGCGAAGTCCTTTAACCCATTCATATCCACACTTCCGTCTCTTTTCTCCGCATAAACGATAACACTTCGTTCATAAACGGCTTCTTCATTTTCAGTACCCTTGTTTTCAATAAAACCACCATAAGACAAAGTATAAGAAAAGCCTGCTTTCTGAATATCAGCAATAAGTTCTCTCATCCTTTCCTTATTTATTTGCGCAAGTCTATCTTTGTCCCTTTGACTATCACCCAAGCCAAAATCATTTCCACCTCTGCAAGCACTGATTATTGCATAGCCGTTAGCCGTATGTCTGTCTATCAATCTCTTTGCGTTGGTTTCGTTCAATGAAATTGGATATGAATCATTTCTTGTCTCTTGGTATATCTCATTAAGCATCGGCATTTTCCGCATATTCTTAATGATATAGTCAAATTGTTTCTCTGTGATAATAATGTTTTTTCCCATTTTTCTTTTTTATTATAAATATCCTTTTGCGAATATAATGAATTTTTGGAGAAATACAAAATTAAATCTACATTTCCCAAACCATTATTTCGCCTTTACGTCTCTGCCTTTCGGTGAATTGGCAAGGCATTGGATTTACATAATTCCAAGTTTTAATTTTAGCTCCATTAACCTCAACCATAAATCTTTGACAAATCTTTGCTACAAAACTTGCCAATTCGTTTTTGCTTGCGCCCTTTTTGATTATATAAAAGGACGGAATATATTCTTCTTCACATTTTTCATATACGGGAAAATATGAATAGCCGCTATCTTTCAATTCGGCAATCAACTTTCGCATCTGCTCATCATCTACTTGTGCAGGACTGATAAAAATAAAATCAAGGTTTTTCGTTATTTTATTTTCAATCACCTTGGCATAATTTACAAATACGGGGGCATTGCCATTTGACAAAATCCCATAAAAACGTTTCATTACATCCTCGGTTTCATTGGTAGCCTTGCTGTGTATTTCTCTAAACGATTCTTTATCCATTTTATTCTTTTTTTGCAAATATACAAAAATTATTTAAGATTAAAAAATAAAAAAATATATCCGAAAGGATATAAAATTAAGGTTTTTCCTTAAGATTATACCATATCGGATATAGTTCTTATTTCTCAATGCATTTGTGGCATTTCTCGTCAGCAAAGGAATAAAAACTATCCCTCGTTTCAACAAGACAATCTACAAGTGAAATGCCTTGTTCTCCTAACTTGTGGTGCAGTCTGCCAATGAACGTATATTCTTCAGTCGTTGGTGTCTTGTCCTTGCTCCCGTGCATAAAACAAAACATAACCTTTTTTGCGCGATATTTCTTAATCTTGCTGATGATTGCTTCATCATCCATAAGGGCAAAAGACCTCAACCCCCTCTCTTTCTTTCCTATGTTGAGGTATCTCATAGCACCTCCGTTCTTATCGGCAAGAATCATAAAGCAATAGTGCGTTCCCTTTACCAAATTCTTCTTCTCGTATTCAAGGGCAGTCCTATATACTCGGTTGAGTATAAAAGAACTTGAAATGTGCAGTCTCTCCATATCTTTAGACAATATTTCCATACTCATCAATAATCATCACATCTTTGATATCGTCCTCATCGAACTCCCTGATTGTCCAATCGTCGGGTTCATATCCGTGACGTTTCAACCACTCCTCACAATCTTCTCGGCTTTCAAATGCTTGGAATGAAAACAAATCGTAAGGCAGTGTTTCCTCGTCAATAAGGTTACGTGCTATCGGCTGATACGCTTTTCTCATAATTTTTCTTTTTTTTTAGTCCAACTTTGTCCCGTAATTCTTACAGAATCTTTTCAAAGATTCAAGGTCTTTCCTTTTTGGCTTATCTGCATTAAATGTCGCATCTATCATTGGCATACACGTTACCAATGCACGCCACTTTTTGCCCGTCATTGGTGATGTATATGTCACCTTATAATGGCCTGCATATACATACTCTCTCATAAAATCACAGATTGAAATCTTTACCATAATCTTTAATGTTTTTAATTGTTTCACTTCGGCAAATATAATGATAGTTTTTATTTCTGCAAAATTTCTTTGCGCAACTTGTCAAAAATTTTGAAATTCATGTCAGCAAGTTTGCCTTTTAATATGCTCATACACGTAGTTGTGCGCTTGTTTCTATGACGATATGGGATTACCCATGCAAAGGTACTCATACTTCCCATATATTCATCGGGCGTCTCTTTCCATACGCGGATATAGATACCCCTAAAGCCCACTCTGTCCTTTTTATAGTTGCGGTACTGCTTTTCCTCGCAAGTAAATGAAAGCACAAGGACATTATCATCCTCAATCTTGACTTCCGACTTCAACGTATTGTCAAACGCATCAACGAATGTCTTGAAATGCTCGGTGATTTCCCTTATCTCCTTTTTGGTAAATTTCTCGTCCATAATCATTAATTTTTAATTGTTCCTTAACTACTGCAAATGTAAGAAAAAACTTTGGTTCTACAAAATTTTTTTCAAAAATGTTTATCATCCTCTATTTGTCCGTTTTTAGCCCATTTAAGCCACTTTCTTCAAAAAATGGTATAATCCCTCAACTTTCTTAAAATAGCCCCAAATAATACGTTAAAATTAAAATTTGATTTTTGATTGAAAGGTCAAAGCCTATTATCCTATAAAATAAAAAAATTGTTGAGGATTCCAAATTTAATTTTATGAAAATGCAAAAAAAAATGAGGACTGAATTTGGTTCAATCCTCAGTACCACCTACCTAAATGTAGTGAAAAAAAGCCTATCGGTTGCCGAAATCCCGCATTTGCCATATTGGTAACTGCTCTCAGCAATAGTCCTCAACACGTAGAGAATACCTCTCTGTAATCCTCTCAAGAAACCTTTCATAATCAATCATGGTTTTCTTTGTTTTATTTAGGGGGTACATATTGTACCCCATACTATTTATATTTATCCGTCATATTTCGGGTCGTAAGGCTCTTCAGTGTCTTCCTCAATGTTGCTCTCGCAAAGATAATCATCAATGTTACTTGTTATCCTTTTAAGTGCTTTTTCGCACATTAGTTCCTTGTAGTCAAGTTCATCCGTGTCGATAACAACCCGTGTAGCGGCTTCAAATGTTACGATAAATGCTTTCTTCATAATCTCTGCTCTTTAGTTGTCAGAAGCCCCGTCCAATTCGTTTTCCTCAATTTTGAAAATGAAAATTTCAAACCTCTCGCCCTCGTGAGCTTCAAGTGTGCAAGAATCTTCTTCTTTTTCGGTAATTTCAATCTCATCCTCGTCCTTTATCCACTCAAGGCAACCCTCTTTGGTCTTCTCAACGCCTCTTTTCATTGCCTCCTTTGCCTTTTCAAAGGTACTATAAAGCCCGTAGCAAATTCCCTCAACCATTGTGTCAGAACTTGTCCATGCATTTATAAGTACATAAACTCTCATAACTCTAAATGTTTTTAATTGTTAAACTTGTTTTGTATTCCTACGATGCAAAGTTAATAAAAGTTTTTATTTCTGCAAAATTAAATTTCACTTTTTTTATAAAGTTTGGCTATGAACTTTTTTGTTTCCTCATAGTCGTATTCCGTGGCTTTTTTAGGATTATACTCCTTAATCATGTCGGCAATTTCAAACCGCTTCTCCAAACACAATGAACTTATCCGAAAATGGTGGAAATGCGATGCAGCATCAAAGCAAACCGCATCAAGACTATTGCCCCTAAAGTCAGGCGTACAAGTAACGCCAAACAAAGAGTATATTGTCCCATAATTGTGGATGTATGGTAATATTTTCTTGAACGGGATGACTCTTTCCTTACGTCCTCCCTTGTCGGTGAGTATGAATTTATCATCCTTACCCTCCTCAAATGACTGCTTGCAATCCTTAAATATCTGATTACATTCAGTGCATAATCCATTAAAATTTTCCATTAATTTTCCCATATTCAGCCCTCCTTTTATTCCATTTCCTTTTCAAGTACCTGCCAATACTCTTGGTCACAATGTGTATTCCTATGTCTCATATCTTCCATGAGTTTCTTTTGTGCCTTTTCTTCTGAAGAAAAAGCCCCTACGCAATCCGTATTTGTTATTCGACCGATTTCTGCCGTGTGCATAAGAATATAGACTTTCATAATCCTATTTGTTTTAATTGTTGAACTTGTTTCTTTTCTACAATGCAAAGATATGCAAAAAGGATGGAATAAAAAAATTAATTTGCAATTATCAACTATGCTCTATGCTAAATTTATCATCAGCAGAAGAATAATAAAAAGAATAGTGCCCCAACAAATAATATATATCTTATTTGCTTTCCTCGCTTTTTCATCTTCATAGTCTAAACACAATGACAATGCATTAATTATCATCATCATAAATGCAAAAACTGCAACTATGCCTAATTTACCCATAATTTTATTTTTTAATTGTTAAACTTCTTTGTGTTCTTACATTGCAAAGATAGGCAAAAAGGTTGGAATAAAAAAATTAATTTTCATATAAATCGTTTTAATAAACTAAAAAAGTTGAGGTGGGTATTATCCTATAAAATAATAAAAAATTTGGCAATTCCAAACAGAACTGCCAAAAATTTATTGTTTTTCTATTCAAAGACTTCCGTGATATCGTCATACAGACGGCACATATCTTTTAGGCTCTCGCTGAAGAAGCCATAAAACTCCTCATTGTCTGTGACAAACAAAAGGCTTCCCCTATTGATTTTCACGGATGCAATAGGTACTCCGTCAAAGGTAATTCCCAAACCTTTAATGTCCAATACTCCCTTTTCTCCCCTCTCTCCGATAAGGATTAAAAATGCGTTATACAATTCCTTTTGAAAAATGTTGAATTTCGTTTTGAAACCCATTTCAGTTCCTCCCATAATTTTAATTTTTTTCTATTCCAAGGCTTCCGTAATGTCGTTATAGAGACGGCACAGTTCCTTCAAATTTTCGCTGAAGAAGCCATAATGCTCCTCATTGTCCGTGAGAAAATAAAGACCATACCTGGTAATTTTCGCAGATGCAATAGGCTCTCCGTCAAAAGTGACACCCAAGCCTTTAAGATTCAGCCCCCAATTTTTTCCTTTCTTCTCTATGAGAAACAAAAATGCGTTATACAATTCGTTCTGCAAAATGTTGTACTTTATTACGAAATCCATATTGTTTTCTTTCATAATTTTAATTTTTTTTTCTACTTCAATACTTTTGCAATATCATCATACAAACGGCACATATCTTCTATGTTCTCGCTGAAGAACCCATGCAGTTCACCTTTGTCCGTGGCAAACATAATATCTCCTCTATCGGCTTTCACGGATGCGATAGGCTCTCCGTTAAGAGTAATGCCCATGCCCTTGATATCCAAAACTCCGTCTGTTCCACCTTTCTTACTTGCCCCTATAATGACTAACACATATAATGCGAAAAACACCTCCTGTTGAAACTTGTCGTAATTTGCCACAAGCCCGTCTTCAAGTCTTATCATAAATTTTAATTTTTTTAGTATTTCACTGCAAATGTAATGAAAATAAATGAAAGCACAAAATTATTTTCCTAAAAAATTATGCGTCTTCAATCCAAGTCTCATACCGATACCCAAATGCAGAACCTACAACCTTACCTAAATCCCACATCGTAAATGCGCCATACTCCAAGCAAGTGCTTTCATAAACTTTAACACATTCTTTTAGATAGTCCCATGCTTCATCAATGGTACTGAATATCCTCTCATCCCTTGTCCATTGGAGATTGGGTGTCTGCTTTGCATCTATTACCTTATACATAACCTTGTTCTTTAATAATGCGAAAATGTGCGGTAGTCAAAATTTCTTTGACAGCCGATTGTTCAATCTTTATAAGAATTTTGAATATACAAAATTAAATTTATCTGTCTATATTCCATTCATGATAATTCGGTACTTTCATATCATGCATCCTGCAATACTTGTTATATAGTCTTCTTGCTTTTGCCCAATTCTTTTCGGCAGGAACAATTTCCCCATTATCGTTTTTGTGATTCATGAAATATCCGTCACTGCTAAATGTGAACGCACTTCTATGGCATCCAAAACAGATACGGGATTTCAGTGTGTCTTTGAGAGCTATTAGACAAAGGCATACTGCCAAGTCATAAGGCTGTCTTGCGGTTTTGCAGAAATGGAAATCCATATCATATGCATCAATGTAAAATGTCTCATAATCCTCGTTCCTTTCCGCATCGCCATTAAAGATAATGGACTCTTCATCTATGAACGGCTCTCCGTTGTAGCCGTCGCCCCCTTTAAGGCATTTAGACACTTCGGGAAATGTCTTGAAAATATCCTTTATGATTTCAGCCGCCTTTGGCATAAGTTCCCTTGCCCTTTCATCGGTTATCTGAAAATAATGTGTGTATCCCATAATCCTTAATGTTTTTCTTATTGCAAAGTTAATCAAAAGTTTTTAATATGCAAAATTTATTTACACTTTTTATCAAAAAAAAATTATTGCAAATTATATTTGGAAATGTTGAGGAAAATTTTATTTTATAGGTTAATAGGCCATATTACCTTTAGTTCTTCTTAGGTGATGTTGCGGTATTATTCTATAAAATAAAAAAGATTTGGATTATGCAAATAAAAATTGAGGAAAAACAATGTTTTTTCACTGCTTTTCCTCAACACAAACAAATTTTTGATTATACTTTGGCTTTTCTTCAATATCTATTTGATTTTTCGTGATTGCACTTCTTGCAGAGCATTTGGAGGTTGCCTATATCGGTTTTACCGCCCTTTGACCAAGGAACAATATGGTCGCCCTCCATTTCCTCATAGTCATAATGTTCTCCGCATATAGGGCAGATTCCGCCCTGCTTTTCATAAATAGAACGTTTCTCGCTTTCGCGGAATTGTCTCAAGTTGAGGTTCTTTTCCTCTCCGTCAAGCACGTAATAGAAAATGCCTTTCTTGTTCTGCACGTCCTCATCTGCCATAAGGGTTTTGACCTTTGCAGTTATTTCATCGGGATTCAGTTCCATATCCTTGTAGGAATTATATAACTCTCCCCATTCAATGTTGCACATTTCCTTGTACTTGCATTTGAACGTGTTATGCACCCATTCAATGACATTCTGAAAATACTCCCACAATTCGCTCGCATCTTCGTCAAATTGGTGCTTTGACATATATTCACAAATCTCATTTCCCGAAATCCATTTCAACGCGGTCTCCAACAATTCCTGCCTAATTGTATTTTTCTTCAGCAATCCGTCAGCAAGGTTGTTTGCAGGGCAGTTTGTCTTTGAGAAGATAAGTTTTGCACTTGCAAGCCAAGAACCCGTATAGGTTGCGTTCCTCAACTCCTGCTCGGTAAGTTTCGCGCCTGCAATGTTGATTGTACGAAACCAATTTAATTTTTCGCTTGCATCTCCCTTGCAGATATAAATGTATAGTTCATAGTTGAGGATTCTTTCCTGCACATCTGTCGGAAGACTTCTGAAATAAGTCATATTGTCGTCACTCTCGCCATAAGGGATTGCAAAATCGCCATTGATAAACTGACAAAATGAAATTGTCCTCTGCTGACCGTCAAGAATCTCCAACGACAAATCGGCATTTTTACTCCAATACATAACGTTGAGGGGGAATCCCTTTAGGATTGTGTCAATGACTGCTTTTCTCTGTGCATCATTATATACAAATTCCCTTTGATATGGTGGCCGTACCACGAGTTTGTTGTCATAGGCGAATACTCCGCCCTCTCCATTGTCATTGTAATTTTCCGCAATCTCTCGGATTGTTCTTTTAACGAGTGTAATTTCCATAACATTATCTGTTTGTTACTGCAAATGTAATCAAAAAATTTGAATCTACAAACTAATTTTGCTTGCTTCAATACCTATTGCTTGTTTGCCGCCCATAGAAAAATCACTTATAGTTTCAAGTACAATTCCATTCTTCTTATATAACATTATCCAATCTTCATATAGTTGCCTAATCTTTTTACGATTCTGAAATGTTGGTTTTTCATCATCAAGCCAAGAATAACTATGTTCAAAATCATTCATATCAGTAGGGGTTAAATCAGACTTTCTCTGCTTAACATCCCATTTGTCCTTATTGACAAAAGCAAACGCGGCATTTTTAATCCTGCTCATAAATTTGCTCGGCAATGACGTTAGTGTTCCACTATTGCTCTTATTGCCATATCCAGGAAAATTTGCATTATTAGTACCTACAAGATATGCATTTTCATCTTTTGCTGCTTTATATAGAAAACTATCTTGATTGAAGTATTCGGATAAGGCAAAAAGATTATTGAAGAAATTGGTATCGCTCCATAGGTTTACTACAAAGAAACTCTCCTCTGCCACCTCCATAGAATCTGCTCCACTTGCACCCTCAATGTATGACCCGTGTATTGCCGTAACGCCATAACCCAATGAGAGAAGTTTTGCCTTTAGTTGTCTATTACGTTCCCTATTCTCTTGAAGTGTAAAGGTATCTCCTATCTCCTTTCCATCTGGAATAAATGTGTTATCGGTAGTGTCTTTTAATACCCCACGAAAAGCGGTTATTGTCGCAATGTCAAAGGCATCAATCCACCTTAATACTCTGCTCCAACTGCTTTCAAATATCGCTTCTATCTTGCTTTCAGTAGGCTCGATTTCAATAGCCCTTTTGATTAAATCTTTATACTGATTTTCAGTGATTTTTATTTTCTTTCCCATATATCTTATAAAATCAATTTTTCATTTGCAAATATAAATATAATTTTTGGAAAAACAAAATTAAATTTCACTATCATTTGATATAAATCGTTTTAATAAACGTTGAGGTTTGTCGGTCTATTATTCTATAAAATAGAAAAAATCTTGAATACACCAAAAAAATCCCTGCAAAACATTTCTGCTTGCAGGGATAATTTATAGGCTTTTGCCCTTGATTTTGTCAAAAATTTTTTTATTTTTTGACAAGTCAATTTGAAATTGTAGGCTGTGCTAATCATGGGACTGACAACAAATATGATTTGTGCAAGCCAACAATCAAGGGAAAGTTAATTTACAAACGTCTTCTTATCAAAAGAAAATAGCGCAATTATTTTTTTGCGAATTGCTATTCTTGCATAGGTAGGTTTCCCATTGATTGCCGAATCCTTGTCCTTAATCAGCATAGTGTTCTTTGATTTTAGCCTTTCAACATCAGTAAAATCACGTGGGTCTACAATTTCAAATTGACTTGGGTTGTATTTGTGCAAAAAAGTAATTGGAACACCCATAATTCCGTCATAATCTTTCGGGATATTTGTTACCTTTGAAACCTCTATTGCATCATAGTTGTCATATTTAGGAAACTCTTCCTCGCTGTATTTTTTCCATAAAATAATACTATCGTGTCTTCGGGCGTGGTCAATATTTGTGAACCATACAACACCATTGACAAAAATAAATTTATTTCCTTTTTCGTCTATTTTTGTATTTGCCGCATTTTCTTTGAAATTATAATCTTCTGGCACCCTAAACCACCTATTTGAGCCATTCATTGAAACGCCAAGCCATAACTTGTTCTCCTTTATTAACGGAAAGATTTCCTTGTAGGTAATAGCATTTTGGTTTCCGATTACAAGAAATTTCTTATCATACTGAACCAATGTTGCAATATACTCTCTGAATAGGCTGAAAGGCGGGTTCGTAACCACGATATCGGCTTCTTTCAAAAGTTCTATACATTCCTCGGAACGGAAGTCGCCATTGCCCTTGAGTTCGCTAACCTTGACTTCGTGTTCGTCAAGTTTGCCGTTGCCGTTTGTGTCGCCCTCATAAACCAATACAGAGCCGTGTCCATTTTCATTGTATGACGTAGTGATAAGTTTCTTCAAGCCATAATCGATGAACTTTTTCTGAAAGAAACGGAAGAAATTAGATTCTCTTGCATCATCACAGTTGCAGTACACGACCTTGCCTGCAAAGTGATTTTTATAATATTTCAACTCCTGCTCAATATCTTCAAGTGTTGTATAAAATTCATCCTTTTTATTTCTTTTTGCTTCAGTTAAATTGTTATTCAAACGTGCCATAATCAAAAAATTTGTTTAATTGTTTAATAAAAGTTGTTAATGTTTTGTAATTGTCTTACGATGCAAAGATAGTAAAAATAAATATACCCACAAAATTTATTTTCAATATAAATCGTTTTAATAGAAAATTATTTTTATAGAAAATTATTTTTA